>Ga0180732_1000089_pt1 | contig 96683 bp, 89 predicted proteins | sample KR11_01MetaG_FD_148674 | JGI IMG/M metagenome (GOLD analysis project Ga0180732, IMG submission 148674) | Groundwater microbial communities from the Olkiluoto Island deep subsurface site, Finland - KR11_0.1 MetaG | ecosystem: Environmental > Aquatic > Deep subsurface > Groundwater | place... | reverse complement strand
CTTCTTTGATTGATACTGCAGAATTGTCAGGTATTCATGCTTTTCAAGCCATTCTTAATTTAATGGGCTCTCCCACCAACCCCTTACTTCCGATTTCGTGAGTAGTTACATGTCAAGAGAAATCTTTGAATGATTGTTTTGAGAACACCGGGAATCTTGGGTTTTAGATTCCCGGTGTCTGGGGTTAAGTTATCAATTGTTACCAACCTGGAATATGAAAAATGGAATGGTTATATTTTGAGCTTAATGAATGTGGGTTGAGTGCTAAAAACGAGTGGATATTTTTGAAAATGAAGAAGCCTGCTGGTAAAAATCTAAAGGTCAACCCCCAGATACCGGGAATTGCGTGCAAATTCCCGGTATTGTGAAGAAGGAATTGATTTACTTAATATTGATAAACTGTTGAATTGCCAAGTTGTCGTTTTAGGAACACGGAATTATGTGCATTCTTTGGTATCTCGTACTTGACTATTGCACGTTCGCGAAGTCAAAAAGCAGACTTCGCGAACACCCCCTCGTACTCGATTAATACTAGTTCCTGAAGACAAAATAACAGACCTCGGGAACTAATCCTTGCTTAGAACCCCTGATTATTGGCCACTCTCGTTTTCAAACAGTGGTTCAATGTGCTCTTTAATCAAATCAATCCTATCCATGACATCTGGAATAAAGAGAGAAGCAATTGAAACTACCATTCTTTTCTTTGCATTGACGTAAATTACATTTCCGCCATCACCCAAAGCTGCAAAGATGCGTTCTTTATCATCAATAATCCACCACAGATAGCCATACGACAGCGTACCCCATCGGCTATGTTCTTTTGTGCTTTCATCTATCCACCCTGCCGGTACAATTTGATTGCCATCCCACATTCCGCCTTCCAGGTATAATTGGCCAATTTTTGCCATATCCACAGGTGTCAAGCACAGGCCCCAACCTGCGGTATTTATCCCTTGTGGGTCAACCACCCAGCCATTGTTTTTTTTATTTTCCATAAACCAGGCGATCTGTTCTTCTTCATTATGAAACACAACATTGTGCGTTTTACTGATTCCCATTGGTGAGAATAAATGTTGTGTTGCGAAATCCAGTACAGGTTGCCCCGTCGCTTTCACCAGAATACCCGACAAGATCTGTGTTCCAATAATGGCAGAATAAAGGAATTCACCGATCTGTCCTTTGCCTCCCAGTAAATCGAGCGCAGTTTTTATCCAGTTTTCACTGGCGAAAAACTGTTCGTAGGGTTCTACCTCATATTTATACGGAGCGGTCATGGTCAGCAATTCTTTAATCGTAATTTGTTGTATCGATTTTTCACCCTTCATTATTGTGTAATCCGGGAAAAAATCCAATACATGCTGATCGATACTATTGAGATGACCCTTTTCGATGGCGATACCAATTAGTGCCGAAAAAACACTTTTTGTCACCGAAGCGATGTGTATGGGATTATTAGCGGTATATCCATTGAAGTATTGTTCGTATAGTGTAATGCCATTTTTTTGTACAATCATGCCTGTAATATTGTTATAGTCACTGCTGATTGTCTTTTCAAACTCTTTCAATTTATCCTGATTCATTTTTTTTCCTTTTATTTAGGTTATTGAGGATATCCTTAATAAGAAGGATAAGTCGATTAAAAATAGATTGCAAGGTCTATTTTTAATCAGTTTATAAACTTAACAGCCATCCGTTTTAATCATTTGGTTCAACGAGTGAAAACTGTGTTTACGGAACCTCAATGTTTGCATACGAACAGAGGATGGATACATCTGCTCCTGATTGATTGTTATTTTCGAAAGCCGGTATGCTATGCAATTAGGGCGACCGCACCTCTCGTACACACTACTCGGGTGTGACAAAAAAGGGACACGGCGCGCTGGATGAATTAAACAAAACTTCAAGTCCTAAATTTACCCCCAGACCCCGGGAGTTTTTGAAAACTCCCGGGGTTCCAGTGCAAAAGCAAAACCGGATGATTGATAAAGTCATCCGGTTTTGACGATTCTCAATACTAATTTATCAACAAAATAGGGCGACCGACTGGTCGCCCTTGCAAACATGTATTTTCGTGCTTAGTGGTTAAAAAAGGTCTAAGGTTTTCTTTGCGAGCTTCGCGGCTCTGCGAGAGGCTGCTCTTAAAACCCGGCAGCTTTCTTCAAAGCTTCGGCCCGGTCAGTGCGTTCCCAGGTGAAGTCAACATCATCGCGGCCGAAATGGCCATAAGCGGCGGTCTGCTGATAGATGGGTTTGCGCAGGTCAAGATCGCGGATGATGGCGCCGGGACGCAGGTCGAAGGTCTTGGCGATCAAATCGGCGATCTCTGCATCACCGATCTTGCCGGTGCCGAAGGTCTCGACGTTGATGCTGAGGGGGTGGGCCACACCGATGGCATAAGCCACCTGAATTTCGCAGCGGTCGGCCAAACCGGCAGCCACCACGTTCTTGGCGACCCAGCGGCAGGCATACGCGGCAGAACGATCCACTTTCGTGGGATCTTTGCCAGAGAAAGCGCCGCCGCCATGACGGCCCATGCCGCCATAGGTATCGACGATGATCTTGCGACCGGTAACGCCGGCATCGCCCATTGGTCCGCCGATGACAAAGCGGCCAGTGGGGTTGACATAGATTTTCGGCTGCCTGTCGAGCAATTCCGCGGGGATGACGGGATTAATCACATGTTCGATGATGCGCTTGGTGATCTCTTCTTGAGAGACTTCAGGGGCATGCTGGGTAGAGATGAGCACGGTATCCACACGCACGGGTTTGCCGTATGCGTATTCAACTGTCACCTGAGATTTGCCGTCAGGGCGCAGCCAGGGCAGCGTGCCATCTTTGCGCACTTCTGTAAGGCGGCGGCAGAGCTTATGTGCCAGGTAAATGGGCATGGGCATCAGGGTGGGGGTTTCGTTGCAAGCGTAGCCAAACATCATTCCCTGGTCGCCGGCGCCGATTTCGTTGAGTTCCTGTTCGGTTACTTCACCGCCCTTGGCCTCGTAAGATTTATCCACGCCCATGGCAATATCGGGCGATTGGCTGGCGATGGCGCTCATTACGGCGCAGGTGTTGCCGTCAAAGCCTTTTTCGCTGTTATCGTAGCCGATGCCTTTGACCACCTTGCGCACCAGATCATCAAAGTTGACGAAAGCGGTGGTGGTAATTTCACCAAGCACCATGACAAAGCCGGTTTTGGTGGCGGTTTCGCAAGCTACACGACTGCGCGGATCCTGCGCGAGGCAGGCATCCAATACGGCGTCTGAGACCTGGTCACACAGTTTGTCGGGGTGACCTTCGGTCACAGACTCGGAGGTGAATTTGTAGCTGGGTGAATCCATGAAAGTGCTTGAAGCCATAGAGTTAGTCTCCTTTAAAATAGATTGCCCCTATCGGAGAAAACACGAGGGGCAACGTTCTTGCGGCTGCCCTCCTATCTTCCAGATTTTTCTGTCGGAATTAGCACCATAAACCACTTTCGCGATTCTGGTTGCCGAGGCTTCGTCGGGCCGATCCCTCCGCCTCTCTGGATAGAAGTGCCGTTTTGGGGCTATTGAATTGTAGACCGAGTTTATCATGTTTGAAGGGTCGTGTCAAATTACCAAGGTCACATTTTATTAAGTGTCTGGTCATAGTGAACTACATACTTATTATTTTTCTTGCCGCCCCCTCTATTATCCGCGGGCAGGTGAACTTGTAAATCGCGCCACGATTGGCACATAATTAACAAATGACTTGAAAAAATCAGTAAAAGGGTTATGCCATTTATGAGTATTTGCTAATCCTTACCATTATTAATCCCAATTTTAGTCGAACTTTATTACCAGAGCTTTTCTCTTTTGATAATCTACGCTTGTAATAGAAGGATGCTTGTCAACATTCTCAGTCTTCACTGCATAAGCTTGCCTGTATCGGAAAGGCTCGATAATAAAAACTATTGCAGATACTCAATTTTCCAGCAGGACATTAAGATGGATCTGGAGTCTAAATTAATTATGGATCATCAAAAAAGTGGAATAAAAAGGGAGCCATTGCAATGGTCTGGTCGGTTCAGTGTCGGGATTAAGGAGCTGGATATCCAGCACCTAAAATTGATCAACCTTCTTAACCGGTTGATCCAGGTTTCTGAGACGAACAGTATCCACTCAGAAATAATCAAAAGTATATTGGAAGAAATGACCACATACGCGCAAGTGCATTTTAAAACCGAAGAAAAACTGATGGAAACTTATGACTTCCCTCAAATTAGAGAACATAAAAAAAGACATCTTGATTTTCAAGTGAAAACGATGGACTTGTATGATGAATTGGGGAAGAATACTGAGCAGCAGGCGGGAGTTTTGTATGGTTTTCTTACCGATTGGTGGACTCATCATATCCTTCAAGAAGACATGGCGTATAAAGAGTTCTTTATCGATAAAGGTCTCAGGTAAAAGTTTGATTTCTACTTCTCGCATTGAGTAGACTATCCATTCAATGTCATTCATCCGCTTAAAGCGGAATTTCATAGTCTGCGGGTTGCTGTCGACCAGGATGCAGTCGCGGCCAAGTTCGCGGCAGATCTTTCCATATGGTGCCGCTGATCGCGCAAAGATCGCGGAAGTCAAGCACCAAGTCGTCCGGGTTGGATGAGGTTGAGGTCTTTCCTTTTACTTTTTATTGGAATGTTTTATTGATCAATCTCGGGAATAACCCACTCAATCCCATACAGGCCATTAAAGCGGAGTTTCATGGTTTCAATTGCCTGCGGGTTGCTGTCGACCAGGATGCAGTCGCGGCCAAGTTCGTGGCAGACCATACCGGTGGTGCCGCTGCCTGCGAAGAAATCAAGCACCAAGTCGCCCGGGCTGGATGAAGCAGCCACAATGCGGCGGATGATGCCCAGAGGTTTCTGGGTGGGATAGCCGGTTTTCTCTTTTCCGTTCGTTGGTACGATCGTATGCCACCAGGTATCGGTCGGCAGTTTACCGAGGGCTGCCTTTTCGGGTCCGACCAGGCCGGGCGCCATGTAGGGGATGCGCTCAATCTCATCCACGTTAAAGATGTAATTTTCAGGGTCCTTGGCATACCAGAGGATGTTATCGTGTTTGGGCGGCCACTTCTTTTTGGTGCGTGCGCCGTAGTCGTAAGCCCAAATGATCTCATTCAAGAAACTTTCACGTCCAAAAATCTGGTCGAGAAGTATCTTGCAGTAATGCACTTCACGGTAATCAATGTGAAAGTAGAGGCTGCCATTGGGTTTAAGGATGCGCCTGGCTTCTATCAGACGCGGTTCAAGAAAATTCAGAAAGTCGTCAAAAGTATCACTGTAGGCCTGAGAGCCGATCTTAACAGTGTTATAGCGCTGACCAGCGAAACCGGTGCGGTCACCATCATCAGATTTCTCAATCTTGATTTGTGTGCGGGCCTGGGTTTTACCGGTGTTAAAGGGGGGGTCGATATAAATAAGGCTTACTGATTCAGAAGGCAAAGACTGTAAAATACCGAGATTATCGGCAAAGTAAATTTTGTGACCCATAAAGTTTGTTTCCTGACCAAGATAAGATAAGTAGCTAATTATAGCAAATGGTTGGCTTTTAGAAGATTAGTGTTTTAGCGTGCAATATCGAGATGGGCCCCTAATTCTTAATACGTTCTTTGAGCAGTGCTACAAGCCGATTTGGATCGTACTCCAGGGTGGTGGCGGTGATCAAAATCGGAGAACCGGTTTGGCGAAACTGAACCTGGCGGCTGGCGCTCATCTTTGGGGTTTTATTGATGTAAGCCGCTGGATTTTTGAGCTCAACCACAATTAATTTGTGCTTAAAGCTTCCGTCGATTTCTTTGAATCCGGTGATGTCTCTCCAGGGGATGAACTCGGTGCTGGTGATATTGGTGCGGTTGGTGATGCCCTCTGAATCAATGATTAAACCTGGCTTTTTTCTCGAGGAGTGTCTGATCACGATGAAGATTGTCCAGATGACGATGGCAACAATAGACACCACCGCCGTGACCTTTAGGTTAAAGAATCCACCTAGTTTTGGGTCGATGTAGTTGAAGAGCAAATAAAGCGCGCCGCCGCCCACCAGCAAAAGAAAGAGCGAAATTATGAGAACCGGCTGTTTTTTGTTGAAGAGTTCGATTCTATCGTTCATCATTTATACCTGTTGGCTGCTTCAGTGGGCAGTTGAAGCGTCTTAATAAAATCTTGCACCGGTTGGGTGATCCATTCGCCGTTGGTGTAGGTTGCGCCGAGAGAATATTCAAGTGACCACGTTTTGTCATTTGAATATGTCAACTGATAATACTCGCTTCCGCCGCCATCCGGTTGGTCAACGGGTTCGATGCGGTCAATTTTGGTCAAATCGACATTTTCAAGGGTTTCATAGAGGTTCAGTAAAGCTTCTGAATCGAAAGGCACCTGCCAACTGCCAGCGTTTACTTCGCTCGCGCCTGCAATGCCTGAACGCGTAAAGGTGATTGAACTTTGTTGAATGACGAATTTTTCATGCCATTGCAGTTCAGGCAAGATGGTGCCTGATTCAGAAACATAAGCGATTTGTGAAATCTTTTGCATTTTTTCCGCCTTTTGGCAGCCAGAGAGTGCCACTAGAAGAAGTAAGATACTGATTGACATTATCTTGTGGAACATAGAGCGACCTCCTCTTGACTTCAGAGCCAAGTTCACGCTAATGTGGCATTCGCCATAATAAAGGTTCGCAGACTTTTTGATCGCTGCTTTTCCATCCTTGGGTGTGTTTGGCGATCCGAGCCCCAATACGCTCGCGGTACACCGCGCGGTGGCGGCCAATGACAGGCATATGCATGTGCCGGAATGCCATCCACGATCATGAACGCGTAGACATGGTCCACGGCGAGGGTGTTTAACAGGCTTTTGAACCTCGTTTGATAATGAGCTCGATGTGCTAGATTTCTTTATCTGTCAGGTCTGCATAATTGGCCACGTGCTTTTTGGTCTCAATAAAAATGAGTCCTAAGAGATCCATTTTCTTCATGGCAACAGATTTCAAAGAGCATAGGGTAATTATATGAGATTTATACTAAAAAGATTGACACAAAAAGTTACCCTGATTTTGATTTTCACCTCATGGGTGTGCCTTGACAATAGTATCGTTTCGCCTGACAATTACGTCTCGAAAATAATACTAGATATAAAAGAAGGAAAACGATCATGAAATTAAAAATTAGCAGGGGGGGAATCGCTGCCCTCGTCCTCACCACCTTATTACTTTCGGCATGTGCTGCAGCAACACCCACCGAAGACCCAGCAGTCAAAATTACGCAAATTGCTGCCACCATCCAGGCTGAGTTTACCCAAAATGCGGCGCTTACGCCATCAGCCACACCGACCTCCGAACCTACCGCTACGCCAACCATGGAACCACCGACACCAACAGTAGCTGTGGTTGATGTGACTCCTACTGCCACAGTTCGTGTTGATCCGCAGGGATCGGTGGAAGACAAAGCCGTCTACGTATCTGATGTCACTATCCCTGACGGCACGATTGTCAAAGCGGGCTCTAACGTAATAAAAGTTTGGGCCATCAAGAATATCGGCACCACCACCTGGAAGACCTCCTATCGCCTGGCGTATCTGGAGGGGGTGAAAGATGCCAAAGAGATGCTCTATGTACACCTTCCCAATGATGTAAAACCTGGCAGTTCTGTTCAGGTCACGGTTATATTTACCGCTCCCTCCTCAGAAGGCACACATTACAGCTATTGGCGATTAGTGAACGGTGATGGTCACTTGTTTGGAGAAGAATTGAGCATGAAGATCGTGGTTGGAAACCCATAATCGTAAAAATAGAAAATGTGAGAGCCGGGCAGAAATCGCCCGGTTCTTTTTTTGGGATCGTGAAGAAATGCAGGTTTTCTGATGAAGTCAATTGGTTCGAAAACGAAATGACAGGCAACAATAACCCATGATTCTGTAAAAATTTGACAGGTTAACCGTTTAACCTTGTAAATTGACCGGGTAAGTTGTCTAAATCCTATTGACTTCGGTAATTGAATTTGCTATTATGTTCGTGAGCGCTCACGTGAGCGCTCACGAATTCCACTCCCTAAACATTTTTGAGGACCCTTTGGCTGATAAAAATAAGACAACAATTTATGATGTTGCCGCAAAAGCCGGGGTTTCAAGGCAGACTGTTTCGCGTGTGTTAAATAATCGTCAAGATGTTGCAGACGAAACCCGTTCGCGTGTAAAAAAGATCATGGTTGAGATGAGCTACCACCCCAGTGCGATCGCTCAAAGTCTGAGCCGTCAAAAAAGTTTTCTCTTTGGTGTGGTGATATCAGGGCTCAAATACATTGGTCCCTCAAGAACTTTAAACGGTATAACGAATAAGGCTCAAGAATTGGGCTATGGATTACTCCTCAAAGAAATAGAAAGCGCTGATAATGTCCAACCTGTTTTTCAATGGTTTGATTCTCACCAGGTGGATGGCATCATTTGGGCAGTGTCTGAAATAGGTGACAATCGAAGTTGGCTCATTGATCTCCTTCCAAAGATCGATATTCCTATCATCTTCTTAACCATGGGAAATCGAGAGAATGTAAATTTTGTTTCAGTGGATAATTATCTTGGCGCAAAAATGGCTACTGAACATTTAGTGAGCCTGGGTAAGAAAAATATTGGACACATTTCTGGCCCCCTTGAATGGTGGGAAGCTCGTCAACGAAAGCTGGGTTGGCAGGACGCCCTGATTGCTGCAGGCTTTGATCCGAAAGAAGAGCATTGCAGGGAAGGAAATTGGTCATCTGCAAGTGGAGAGCAGGCAATTTTCCAGCTTTTTGATTCCTACCCTCAAATGGATGCGGTTTTTGTCGGAAACGACCAGATGGCACAGAGTGCTCTCAGAGTTGCATTGAAGCGCGGATTAAAAATACCTGAAGATTTGGCGGTGATTGGATTTGATAATTTATTAGAGTCTGCTTATTTATACCCGTCATTATCAACGATTTTTCAAGATCTTCAATTATCTGGTGCATTAGCGGTTCAAAAAATGGCCGAAATGATACAAGCCAGACTGGAAAACAAATCTATGCAGCTAACGCCAACAATAATCAAACCGATTCTCGTAGTTCGCGAAAGTACTGTGCGAAATGCATAACCATTTTTTACTTCAATCTTTCTTAATGTGAGGTAATGTAAAGGAGGTGAGGAACACAACACAAGATACAGTAACAAGGTCGAAAACGGTGTTTTCAAAAAAGACCAAATATATTTGAAATAGCGTCAACAAAACCAATATTTTCATTCAAGGAGAAGGAAATGTCCAAAAGTATTCTTTACAAGTTAGTTGCACTGGTAATTCTTGTAAGCTTTGTGCTTGCTGCTTGCGGCGCACCCGCAGCGGAATCTGATGTTAAAATGGTCGGTATTTCTATGCCTACCAAAACTTCAACCCGTTGGATCTCTGACGGCGAGAGCATGGTTAAATCCTTTGAAGCATTGGGTTACACGGCTGATTTACAGTTTGCAGACAATGACATTGCCAATCAATTAGCCCAGATTGAAAACATGGTCACCAAGGGTGCCGATGTTCTTGTGATCGCGGCTGTTGATGGCTCAACCATGTCTGATGTGCTCCAAAAAGCCAGTGATGCCGGTGTTTTGGTTATCTCTTACGATCGTTTGATCACCAAGACCGAGAATGTGGATTACTACGCCACCTTCGATAATTTCGGTGTGGGTGTCATCCAGGGTACCCAGCTCCTCACGGGTCTCGGTGTATTAGATGGCGCCACTGGCCCATTCAATATTGAGCTCTTCGGTGGTTCACCTGACGATACCAACGCTTTCTATTTCTATGATGGCGCCATGTCTGTTATCCAACCCTACATCGATAGTGGTGTTGTGGTTGTTCAGAGTGGTCAAATGGGTATGGACAAAGTTGGAACCTTACGCTGGCTTGCCGCAACTGCCCAGTCTCGTATGGACAATCTCCTGAGCGCTTTTTACACCGATGTAAAAATCGATGGCGTTTTATCCCCCTATGATGGTCTTTCCATCGGTATCCTCTCTTCATTGAAGGGTGTTGGCTATTGCACACCCGAATTGAAATGCCCGGTTGTCACTGGACAAGATGCAGAAGTTGCTTCCATCAAATCAATGATTGCTGGCGAACAGACCTACACCGTCTTCAAAGACACCCGTGTACTTGCTGCCCAGACTGCCAAGATGGTTGATCAAGCCCTCAAGGGTGAGACAGTTGAAATTAACGACACTGAAACCTATGACAATGAAGTTAAAATTGTCCCCTCTTATCTCTTGATCCCGATCAGCATTGACATCAGCAACTACGAAAAAGAACTTGTTGACAGCGGATACATCAGCGCTGACGACCTGAAGTAGACTTTTTGATCATCATGAAGCAGAGGGTTATCCCTCTGCTTCATGAAATTTCTGATTGTGTTAATTAGAAGTTCTGCACTATAATTTCTAAAAATATTTTTTATTAAGGACAATTCAACCATGGCTGATGTCATTTTGGAAATGCGCAACATAACCAAGACATTTCCCGGAGTGAAGGCACTTGATAATGTAAACTTCAGCGTTACCGAAGGTGAGATTCATGCCTTGGTCGGAGAAAATGGCGCTGGCAAGTCTACCTTGATGAAAGTGTTGAGTGGTGTTTATCCGCATGGTACTTATGAAGGTGAAATTTACTTTCAGGGCAATGAATGTCGGTTTAAAGACATCAGTCATTCTGAAGAGATAGGGCTTGTGATTATTCATCAAGAACTTGCTTTGATACCTACAATGTCGATTGTAGAAAACCTGTTTCTAGGAAATGAGCAAAGTAAAAGAGGTGTGATAAATTGGAACGCCTCGGTATCAAAAAGTATTGAACTATTAAAGAAAGTGGGGTTACACGAAAACCCCAATACGATCGTCTCAACCATGGGTGTTGGAAAACAACAACTGGTTGAAATTGCCAAGGCGTTGGCAAAAAAAGTTAAGCTTTTGATTTTGGATGAGCCAACTGCGTCATTAAATGAAACAGACAGTGATAAGCTGCTTGATTTACTCCTTCAATTAAAATCTCATGGAATATCTTCCATTCTGATTTCTCATAAACTTGACGAAATATCAAAAGTTGCTGATTCCATCACAATATTGCGAGATGGAGCAACTGTTGAAACTTTAGATTGCAAAACAGACAAAATCACTGAAGATCGGATCATTCGCGGCATGGTGGGACGTGATATAACACACCGGTTTCCTCCACGCGAGCATGAAATCGGCGAAGTGATTTTTGAAGTTAAAGATTGGAATGTTTATCATCCTATTCATTCAGATCTAAAAGTGAGTTCTCATGTAAACATCAATGTTCGCAAAGGAGAAGTCGTCGGCCTTGCGGGTTTGATGGGTGCAGGAAGAACTGAATTAGCCATGAGCATTTTCGGCCGTTCTTACGGTAAACATATTTCTGGGTTTGCATACAAATCAGGCAAAGAAATCGACATTAGTTCAATTGATAAAGCAATTGAAAATGGTATTGCATATGCAACAGAAGATCGAAAAGCATATGGTTTGGTGTTGATTCAGGATATTAAAGAAAATATCACGCTGGCAAATTTAAAAGCCATTTCAAATGGAATAGTGATTAATCAGCCCAAAGAAATGTCAGTCACAAGTGATTATCGCGAGAAATTAAATATTAAATGCTCCAGTCTGCAGCAACTCACTGTCAATCTGTCTGGTGGAAACCAACAGAAGGTTGTGTTAAGTAAGTGGTTGTTTGCCACCCCGGATGTTTTAATCCTGGATGAACCTACCAGAGGTATTGATGTTGGTGCAAAATATGAAATCTATACCATCATTAATCGGCTTGCCAGCGAAGGTAAAGGGATTATCTTGATTTCTTCAGAATTATCTGAAGTCTTGGGTATCTGCGATCGCGTTTATATTGTCCGCGAGGGGAAGATTGTTGGTGAGATGCCTGCAAAAGAAGCTACCCCGGAAATTGTAATGAAACACATCATGACTCAAGAGGTGACTGAATTATGAAAAGTTTAACTTCCTTTTTGAAAAACAATATTCGTGACTACGCCATGCTAATTGCGCTTGTCGTAATCATGATTTTATTCCAAATTATGACAAAAGGAATTCTATTTAAACCTGTCAACATTACCAATTTGGTGCTTCAAAACAGTTACATTATTGCCATGGCTTTAGGCATGTTGTTGATTATCATCTCTGGTTGGATTGACCTATCAGTAGGCTCTATAGTGGCAGTTATTGGAGCCGTTGCATCTGTCCTCATTGTGAAGATGGATGTCAACTGGATGCTCACTGTAGGTATTTGTTTGCTTTTAGGGGCAGTTATTGGTGCCTGGCAAGGGTATTGGGTTGCATATGTCAAGATTCCGGCTTTTATTGTTACATTGGCCGGTATGTTAATTTTCCGCGGCTTGACCTTTGTTATTCTCCAAGGCGAGTCGATTGGGCCATTTCCAACCGGATTCCAGAAAATTAGTACAGGATTTATCACCGACTTTTTCAACGTTCCTGGAATTCATCTCACAACGATCATCATTGGGGCAATCCTTTCTTTGGCATTGGTATTTTTAGACTATCGAACAAGATTAAATGAGCGAAAATATGGATTTGAGGTTCTTCCGATTTTCATATTTGTGCTAAAAAATGTAATTGTTTCAGCAGCCATAATGGGACTGTGTTACATTCTGGCATCGTATAGAGGATTGCCAAATGTACTTGTTTTGCTTTTTGTTTTGATCACTTTTTATTCTTTTGTAAGCAGTCAAACTGTGATTGGCCGGCGAATCTATGCATTAGGCGGCAACGAAAAAGCCGCCAGGCTATCTGGTGTAAATACGCCACGATTATTGTTTTATACCTTTGTAAATATGGGTGTGCTGTCTGCTTTAGCAGGTCTGATCGTTACTGCCCGGCTTAATAGTGCCACACCAAACGCTGGTGATGGCATGGAGCTGGACGTTATCGCAGCCTGTTTTATCGGTGGCGCTTCTGCTAGTGGTGGTATTGGCAAGGTAATCGGCGCGGTTGTTGGTGCTTTTATCATCGGTGTGATGAATAATGGTATGTCGATTATTGGCCTGGGAATTGATTGGCAAAATGTCGTCAAAGGCTTGGTGCTTTTAGTTGCAGTATTATTTGATGTTTACCAAAAGAATAAGAGCTAATACTACATAATCTGTTCACATTATGATCAACAAAGCCACCCGTCAAACAGGGTGGTTTTGTTTTATCGAAGCCTTGATTCTGTTGCGAGCGGCTGGAGACAAGAAACCGTCAATAGTAAAGCATAATGAAACACTTCCGCAGACCTTTTTTGGATACATTAAAAATTTTTAATATAATCGGACATTAAATGTCAGATTGCCTTAAACCTATTGACTTCGATAAATGAATTTGCTATTATGTTCGTGACCGGTAACGTTAGCGGTCACGGTACCGATAACGCTTACAAAACGCCCCCTAACTGAGGAAACCTTGACCGACAAAATCAAAACCACCATCTATGATGTTGCTAAAATGGCAGGGGTTTCTAAACAGACTGTCTCTCGGGTCATTAACAACCGACAAGATGTTTCAAACGAGACACGCAAGCGGGTAAAAAATATTATGGATGAGTTGAACTATCATCCCAGTGCCATCGCACAAAGCTTGAGCCGCCAGAAAAGTTACCTCTTTGGGGTGGTTACAGCCGGATTACGTTTCATTGGACCTTCACGAACATTGAGCGGCATCACCAGCATGGCAGAAGAACTGGGTTATGGTCTTTTACTCAAGGAATTGGCAAGTTTTAATTCGAATAATGTTAAACCGCTGTTGCAGTGGTTCAAATCTCACCAGGTGGATGGCATCATTTGGGCTGCCCCTGAAATTGAAGATAATCGTTACTGGCTAAAAGACATGATGCCTGACCTTGATATCCCTGTGCTCTTTATCACCATGGAAGAACAGAATCAGGTCACCGTCGTCACCACAGACAACTTTAGCGGTGCCAAAGCAGCCACTGAACATCTTATCCAAATAGGACGCAAGCACATCGGGCACATCGCAGGTCCGTTGGATTGGTGGGAGGCAAGGCAGCGTAAACTGGGTTGGGAAACCGCACTAAAAGAAGCAGGTATGCAGGTATCAGAACAAATGTGTACTCTGGGCAACTGGTCTCCTAAAAGTGGTCGTTCTGCATTCTTGGAATTATTAGAGAAGTTCCCCGAGATGGACGGCGTGTTTGTAGGCAATGATCAAATGGCTTTGAGTGTGCTTCAAGCATCGCTCGAAATTGGCAAGGAAATACCACGTGATCTATCAGTGGTTGGGTTTGACGGTATTGCTGATTCTGAATTTTACTGTCCACCTTTGACCACTGTTTATCAAAATCAGGACGAATTGGGTAGGGTTGCTGTTGCTGAGTTGGCTTCACAAATTGAACACAAGATCAATGAAAACATCTTCGTAGAGCCAAAGTACATCACGATACAGCCAGAACTGATCATTCGTCAAAGTTCATAAACGATAAAGGAGGTGATTTACATCAGACTGAGAATTAAAAAGGAAATGCTCTAATTGATTGAGGACCAGCCAGAGCATTTCCCGGTACGACGAAAACCTTTATTTGCATAAAGGAGTTTTCGCGCAAGTCAATTTTAACTCAATTATTTGACTTTACACAAGGAGAAGGAAAAAATGAATAAGCTTTTCAAAGTATTTGCAGTAGTAATCGTCTTGGTAATGATGTTGGCTGCTTGCCAACCTGCCCCTGTGGCCACTGAAGCACCTGTCGCAACCGAAGCACCTGTTGTTACCGAAGCACCTGTCGCTACTGAAGAAGCAATGGTTTATACCTATGCAGACATGACAGTCGGTTTTATCCAGACTGGTTCTGAAGGTGGCTGGCGTGCTGCGAACACTGCATCCTTCAAAGAAACTGCCGAAACTTTAGGCCTAACCTTAAAATTCTATGATGCCCAGAACAAACTCGAAAACCAGGTTTCAGCTTTCCGCAATTTCATTGCCGATCCTGAAGTTAACGTCATTGTACTTGCAGCGCTTGAGACCACTGGTTGGGATGATGTTTTGAAAGAAGCCAAAGCTGCCGGTAAAGTTGTTGTCATTGAAGATCGCCGCATTGATGCCTCAAGCGATCTCTATGCCACCTATATTGGTGCTGATTTCGCACTCGAAGGCCAGAATGCCGGTCTCGAAATGTGCAAATTGCTCGAAGGCAGTGAATCTAAAAATGTTGTCGAGTTGGTTGGTAATGTTGGTTCTTCTGCTGCAAAAGATCGTGGCACTGGCTTCCGCGAAACAATGACTTCCTGCGGAATTACTGTTACCCAATCACAAACCGCCAACTGGAGCGCTACTGAAGGTAAAGACGTTATGGCTGCCTTCTTGAAGACCTCCAAAGACATTCAGGGTGTATTCGCTCAGAATGACGAAATGGGCCTTGGTGCCGCTTTGGCCATCAAAGAAGCCGGTATGGTCCCCGGTGTTGATATTAAGATCATCACTGTTGATGGCACCGCTGGTGCATTCAAAGGTATGATTGCTGGTGACATTAATACCGTTCTCGAATGCAACCCTCTTCTGGCTCCCCAGGTTTATGAAGCTGCTTTGAAAGCCCTCAACGGCGAGAAACTGCCCGCATGGATTCCTTCACAAGAAGGTATTTTCTATCAGGCTGACGCTGAAGCAATCTTCCCAAGCCGCACTTACTAATCAAACCTTTTTCATCACCAGGAACACAAATTTGTAACCAAAACAAAATGGGAAGCGGCGATTTCGCCGCTTCCCAGCAAAATCGCGATGAAGAAAATGGTCATTAGTTCAAGACCGAGGTAGATTATGGCAGATTTAGAAAATGAAATTTTGAAAATGAGAGGTATCCACAAGTATTTTCCGGGTGTTCAGGCGCTCGAAAATGTGGATTTCACGCTCAAAAAAGGGGAAGTGCATGCCTTGCTTGGCGAAAACGGTGCCGGAAAATCAACCCTGATCAAAGTCTTGACGGGTGTCGAACGTCCGGATAAAGGAACGATAGAAATCGAAGGAAAAGAAGTCGTCATTAAATCGACCCAGAATGCTGAAGAGCTGGGTATTAGCACGGTGTATCAAGAAATTAACCTATGCCTGAATTTGACTGTCGCAGAAAATATTATGATTGGCAGGGCTCCTTTAAAGATGGGAAGCCTTGATTGGAAATCAACCAACAATCAAGCAAAACAACTCCTTAAAGAGTTGGATGTTGACATTGATGTTACCCAACCCCTTGGATCATTTTCTGTCGCCATCCAACAAATGGCAGCCATTGCGAGAGCATTGGATGTTTCAAATACCAGGATATTGATTTTGGATGAACCTACATCCAGTTTAACAACACATGAAACAGCGCAATTGTTCAACGTTATGCGAAAATTGAAAAAACAAGGTGTGGCAATTATTTTTATTACCCACTTTCTTGATCAGGTCTATGAAATTTGTGACAGAATCACTGTCTTGCGAAATGGCACATTGGTTGGTTCATACACGACAAATGAGCTTCCGCGTCTTGAATTGATCGCCAAAATGATTGGCCGCGTCCTTACTGAACTGGACGATATGTCAAAGCATAAACTAGAGAGCAGCCAACACATCAAAAGCGACATCCTGCTTGAAGCCAATGGTCTTGGACGTTCAGGATTTATCAATCCATTTGATTTGGTATTGCATGAAGGCGAAGTAGTGGGATTGGCAGGTCTGCTGGGTTCTGGCAGAACCGAGATCGCACAACTTCTGTTTGGAGTTGAAAATCCAGACATTGGTTCCATCAAAATGAATGGCAAAACAATAGATGATTACTCTCCGCTCAAATCAATTGATCGGGGGTTGGCTTTGTGCCCGGAAGACCGAAAGGCTGAAGGAATTGTTGGTGAATTAACCGTCAGAGAAAATATCATTTTGGCTTTGCAAGCTAATCGCGGATGGTTCAAATACCTCAATTCTAAAATTCAAAATGAAATTGCCGATAAATACATAAAATTGCTCAGTATTGCCACCCCAAGTGCTGAACAGCTTGTCAAAAACTTGAGCGGCGGCAATCAACAAAAGGTAATCCTCGCCCGATGGCTGGCGACGAATCCGCAAATTCTTATTCTGGATGAACCTACCCGTGGAATTGACGTTGGCACCAAAGCTGAAATTCAAAGGCTGGTACTGGATCTGGCCGAAGAAGGCAAATCGTGCATATTCATTTCTTCTGAATTGGACGAAGTGTTGCGCACAAGCCATCGAATCATTGTATTGAAGGAAAAGGAAAAAGTCACCGAATTCAGCGGCGAAGTTGCTGAACGAAAGATTATGCAATCGATGGCTGGGAGTGAAGAACTATGACACAGAATAAAATGGCCCTCAGTTTGAGGAAGATTTCTGAAAGCAAGCTTCTTTTTCCATTTATAGCCTTGGCTCTGGTTCTTCTATTTGATCTCATTTTTGTACGAGGATTTTTCAATATCGAAGTCAGAGATGGCAATATTTATGGAAATTTGATCGATATTCTTCGTAGTGGATCTACCGTAATTTTGCTGGCATTAGGGATGACACTGGTGATTGCCACTGGCGGTGTGGATCTCTCTGTTGGGGCAGTCATGGCAATTTCTGCATCCGTCGCTGCTTTGATGATGAACCCCTACGTTATGGCCAAGGAATTACCTGAAAATCTTCAGAAATTGGTCAGTGACCCCAACTTCACATACGCTCCATTATGGGCTGTATTATTAGTTACCCTGTTCATATCTGCGCTTTGCGGTTTATGGAATGGTCTGTTGGTTGCATACGCAAAAATCCAGCCAATGGTGGCGACCCTGATCTTAATGATCGCTGGCAGAGGCATCGCACAACTAATCACGAACGGCATCCGTATCCAAATATTTTATGAGCCTTACGCCTATATTGGAAACGGCTGGGCGGTGCTTCCATTCCCGTTATATATCGTGGTTGTGGTATTTATTCTGCTCTGGATATTCACTCGGAAAACGTCAATTGGTCTATTTATTGAATCCGTGGGAGCCAATGCGCGTTCCAGTTTCTTCAGCGGAATTGACGAAAAGAAGATCAAGCTGCTGGCTTATACCATCTGTGGTCTTTTTGCAGGAATGGCAGGTATTTTGGCGAGTGCCAACATTAAAACATCAGATGCCAACAATATTGGTGCCGCGCTCGAACTGGACGCCATTTTGGCTGTGGTGATTGGCGGAACTTTGATGGTGGGCGGTCGGTTCTCTTTATTCGCGAGTGTGATTGGTGCGCTCGTGATGCAGGCAACCACGACATCGATGTATGCCATTGGTGTGCCGGCGAATGCGGTTTTGACTATAAAAGGTGCGGTCGTTATTCTGGTACTGCTGCTTTACTCTGAACAAGTTCGCAACTTTTTCAGGCGGCTTACTTCGCCTAAGAAGGATGTGGCAACATGAAGACAAAAATGACCCATTTTTACATTGCAAATCGTAAATTTATACCAGTGTTTGCAACGGCTGTATTATTTATTATTGCTTATACAGTTGGAGCAAGTTTCTATAAAGGGATGAGTGACCCTCAAGTTTTCCTAAATCTTTTTAGAACATCTCCGTTCCTGCTTATTGCTGCCATTGGTGGAACCTTCGTCATCTTAACTGGCGGTATTGACCTCTCGGTTAGTGGTGTGGTGGCGTTGACCACTGTTGCCGCTTCTGCATTAATTCGCGAGGGCATGAATCCCTTGTTGGTCTTTGCCCTAATGCTCTTGATGGGAATGACCATGGGTACCATTCTTGGCACTTTTATCACCTATATGAAAGTGCAGCCGTTTATCGCGACACTGGCGGGTTTATGGTTCACTCGAGGTTTATGTTTCTTTATCAGTGACGATGCCATTGCTGTCGATAACCGGGTTTACAAGTTACTTTCTCAAACCAAGATTTTAATCCCGGGGTTGAGTGACCCACAAACAAAAGAGGGCGCTTATATCTCAATTCTTGTGATTGTCGCTTTTGTAATTCTGGGTTTGGCTATCTATATCGCTCACTTTACCCGTTTTGGTCGAACCATCTATGCAATAGGTGGCAATGAACAATCTGCACGGTTGATGGGTCTGCCCGTCAACAGAACCAAGGTTCTTGTTTATACACTTGCAGGTTTTTGTTCTGCTCTGGCAGGTTTGACATTGAATGTTTATGTGGGATCAGGTCATGGCTTATATGCCACCGGGTTTGAGTTGACCGTTATCGCCGCCGTGGTTATGGGCGGAACAATGCTGGTGGGTGGTTCCGGTTATGTGTTTGGTACTTTGTTTGGTGTGCTTGTTTTAGGTGTGACGCAAACCTTGATTCAGTTCAACGGAACACTTAGTTCATGGTGGACGAATATCGTTGTGGGTGCTCTCACTCTTATCTTCATCGGCATCCAAAGCTTTTTAGCCTCTCAAAAAATACGTGCCGGAAGCGTACTCAAGCAAAAAGAAAGCATTAGGGATGTCGTGCGGCGGAATCGCAGACCACTGATGTATGCAGGTGCAACAGTTGTCGGAATAATAATCTTTAGTGCCGGTGTTCAAGCGTTTATGCCGAATATACCTACAAAGTGTGAATTAAAACCTTTCAGACAAGAAGAAGCTTCTGCCCTTGTTGAAGATGGCGCTCTGATCGTCTATGAACATAACGGCGGAGGCAGTTGCGTGGGTGAACTATATGCTATTTATCCTGATGGTAAGATCATCGCAACTGAAGGCGCAGACACACTTACAAAGCAAGTCACACCTGCTGATGTGAACAATCTTCTTGCAGGGATAAACGATTTGGGGTGGTTTACCGACACCTTGTATTCTACAGAGCATGAACCTTGTGGCCAATGCTATACTTTTTTCCTGACGGTTGCTGATCAAGGACAGGTAAAAACGGTTAAGGCTGTGAATGGTGGAACTACTACTCCTCCAGATTATTGGAAGGTGATAGCGTTAATTGATGAGATCATTCCTCGTTTTGAGAGTAAATAAATTGCTGGATGAGGATATGAGAGAAGGACTAAACGAATGCGAATAATAAAACCTTTAATAATCCCAATTGTTGCTTGTCTGATTGTCTACATTCTATATGTTGCTGGTTATGTAGTAATACCTGAATGTGATCCACAGGATCGTGGTTGGGGATGCGGCAAAGAGCAGAGTTTCGCAAAAGGTTGGATCATTAGAGCAACAAATGTTGGGATTTCAGAATCTGGAGATTTGCGTATTGATCTCAGCATTCTCAATGAGACGGATGATTGGAGTGCCATGCAAGCCATTGCAGGCCAACCGGCTGTGCTCAAAACAGGAAGTGGAGAATCGATTAACTGCGAAACCGTGTTTGTGAGTACTGGCGGGCATTATATAGCACCTGGGTTTCAGATCAAAGGCTATACCGCAGGAACCGAAGCAGAACCACAAACCCAACTTATTTATGTTGAGTGCAAGGGTGCTAATGTTGAGCCGAAATCCAAACTCTTAATTGATGTTAACTATGTGACTGGTCAATATAACTACTATGATAAAACTATCACACAGGTATCAACCGAGTTGGAAGTGGATCTTGATGAGGTTTTAACTGATTTGCAGTATCCAATCGTAACGGAAGTGGAAGGCTTAGTCAAAACACCTGCTGACGTGATTATAGGTTTGAACGAGGTCGAATTTTCACTCGTTGATGCTAAACGCACTGATACCGGTTTGGAATTCAACTGGCAGGCTTACAATCCCAGCGACTATCCTTCTTCACTGCATGTTGGACCTCCCCCCGTTGTGGGTACCGATGGTATACTCTACGGATTTTACAAAGATCCGGGCAGTGTTGCTGCGCCGTTAACCAGTCCACTTAAAACGACGGAATGGACAACCACAGTAAATGCTCCCAGTGATGTAAATGGTTTCTATATCATGGTCAGCGTTGAAACCGGCACACGACTCTTCTCGAGTTCAGTTATAGATATAACCGATAAATAATCGATTTTGTATATAAATACAAGATAATAATAGAGGAAGAAAATCTCGGAGGTTGAATAATAGTATGGATCATAAAGCTATCCAAAATGCAATAAACACCGGCAAAACCGTTCTCGGCATTGAATTCGGATCGACCCGTATTAAGGCAGTGCTGATTGGCGAGGATCATACCCCCATCGCATCTGGCAGTCATGAATGGGAAAACCGATATGAAAATGGTGTCTGGACCTATAGCCTGGATGATATTTGGAATGGCTTGCAGGATTGCTACCGAAATCTCGGCGAAGACGTCCTCACTAAATACAACACTCCGCTGACCACGATTGGCGCCATTGGTTTTAGCGCCATGATGCACGGATACATGGCTTTCGATAAAGATGAAACTCTGCTGGTGCCTTTCCTCACCTGGCGCAATACCATGACGGATGATGCTTCAAGAGCGTTGACCGATCTGTTCGGTTTCAATATCCCGCAGCGTTGGAGCATCGCCCATCTTTACCAGGCGATCTTGAATAAAGAAGCGCATGTCAATGAGATAAGCTATCTTTCAACCCTGGCGGGTTATGTCCACTGGAAGTTAACCGGCCACAAAGTACTGGGTGTGGGTGAAGCCTCCGGCATGTTCCCCATTGACAGCACCACCAATAATTACGATTCAGACAGGGTAAAGCTGTTTGACGAAAAAATCAAAGCGAATAACTTCATCTGGAAGCTTGAGAATATCTTGCCAAAAGTGCTGGCAGCAGGTGAGTCGGCTGGAGTACTTACTGAAGCTGGCGCAAGATTGCTTGATCCGTCAGGCAGGCTGAAAGCCGGTATTCCGCTCTGTCCGCCAGAAGGCGATGCCGGTACTGGCATGGTGGCCACCAACAGTGTGGCCGAACGCACAGGCAATGTGTCTGCAGGAACATCCGTTTTTGCCATGATTGTTCTTGAAAAAGCGTTATCAAAACTCTACCCTGAAATCGATATGGTGACCACCCCGACCGGCAAACCAGTGGCCATGGTGCACTGCAATAACTGCACTTCAGACCTCAATGCCTGGATCGGGCTGTTTCAAGAATTTACCACTGCACTTGGCGTCGAGATTGACCAGAACAAATTGTTTGAGCTGCTTTATCAAAAAGCGCTTCAAGGTGACGCGGATGGCGGCAATTTGCTGGCCTACAATTACCTTTCAGGTGAGCATATCACCCACTTTGAAGAGGGGCGTCCGCTGTTTGTGCGCACACCCGAAAGTCGTTTCAATCTGGCGAATTTCATGCGCGTGCATCTGTTTTCTTCATTAGGCGCGTTGAAAGTTGGATTGGACATTCTGTTTGAGCAGGAAAAAGTAAAAGTTGACCAGGTATTGGGTCATGGGGGATTTTTTAAAACGAAGGATGTGGGACAAAAGATCATGGCTGCGGCGATGAATGTGCCTGTAGCTGTGATGGAGACCGCAGGCGAGGGGGGCGCCTGGGGCATCGCTTTGCTGGCTTCATATATGGTGAACAAAGCCAGCAGTGAACCATTAGAGGCTTATCTTTCTAAAAAGGTATTTGCTGATCAAAATGGCACAACCATATCACCTGATGCAAAAGACGTTGAAGGCTTTGCAGTTTTCATGGAACGTTATATAAATGGACTTGCAATTGAACGAGCCGCGGTTGACTCGATGAAATCATGACCGTAAAAATAAGACAGTAATTTAGTTTAGGAGTAACGAATGCTGAAAAAACTTAAAGAAGAATTGGTTGAACTGAATCGTGAACTGCCAAAAAACAACCTGGTAGCCTGGACGAGCGGCAACGTCAGCGCCCGAGACACGAAATCTGGCATGATGGTGATTAAGCCCAGCGGGGTTCCGTTTGATAAGCTGCGCGCTGAAGATATGGTTGTGCTTGATATGGAAGGCAAAGTGGTCGAGGGGGAACGTAAACCCTCCTCTGACACCTGGAGTCATTTATACATTTATCAACATCGCCCAGATGTAAACGGCATTGTGCATACCCATTCACGCTACGCCACGGCCTTTGCAGCTGTCGGCAAACCTATTCCGTGTGTGCTGACCGCCATTGCAGACGAGTTCGGCGGCCCCATCCCCTGCGGCGGATTCGCTCTGATCGGCGATGAGGCCATTGGCAAAGTGGTGCTCGAAAGCATCGGACGTTCACCCGCAGTATTGCTCAAGAATCACGGTGTCTTTACCATTGGCAAAGATGCCGTTTCTGCCGTCAAAGCAGCCATCATGACCGAAGATGTAGCTGCCACCGTATGGATGGCGCTGCAAATAGGCAAGCCGGATGTCATCCCGGCCGAGCAGATTGAATCTCTTCACCAGCGATATACAGGGGTTTACGGCCAATAACTGTCGTAGATACATATTACTTATTTTAATTAAGGAGTCTAAAGTGATTGATTTAAAACAATACGAAATCTGGTTTGTCACCGGCAGTCAGCATCTCTATGGTCCGGAGACTTTGCTCCAGGTGGCTGATCATTCAAAAGAAATTGCTGCAGCTCTGGATGCCAGCAGCAGCATTCCGGTGAAAGTGGTTTTCAAATCAGTAGTGAAGACCCCTGAAGAGATTTTCGCCTTATGCCTCGAAGCCAACAACGCCCATCAGTGTATAGGATTACTCACCTGGATGCACACCTTCTCTCCCGCGCGAATGTGGATTGCAGGGCTTACTCAATTGAAGAAACCCATGGTCCATTTGCACACCCAGTACAACAGCGAGATCCCCTGGGCTGAAATGGATATGGACTTTATGAACCTCAACCAGGCGGCCCACGGTGACCGCGAATTCGGTTTCATTGGCAGTCGTCTGCGCATGGAACGCAAAGTGGTGGTTGGTCATTGGAAGGACCCCGAAGTGCAAGCCAGCCTTGGCGTTTGGTCTCGCGTGGCTTCAGGTTGGGCTGATTGGCAAGGCGCAAAGCTTGCCCGTTTTGGCGATAACATGCGCAATGTGGCCGTCACTGAAGGCGACAAGGTAGAAGCTCAGATCAAGTTTGGCTATGCAGTCCATGGATACGGCGTGGGTGAATTGGTTAACTGTGTCAATGAAGCCAGCGATGCAGATATCAAAAAACTGGTGCAAACCTACCAGGATGAATATATTGTCGCCCCGGCCTTGCTGCCTGGCGGCAACGCTCACCAATCATTAATTGAATCAGCGCGGATTGAAATTGGCATGCGCAGCTTCCTGGAAGCTGGCGGTTTCAAGGCTTTCACCACTAATTTTGAAGATTTATTTGGGCTGAACCAACTGCCCGGCCTGGCTGTGCAGCGTTTGATGCGCGACGGCTATGGTTTTGGTGCTGAAGGCGATTGGAAGACCTCTGCCCTGGTGCGCGCCATGAAGGTCATGGGTGCTGGTCTGCCCAAGGGTACGAGCTTTATGGAAGATTACACCTATCACTTCCATTCCTCTGGTGACAAGATTCTTGGCGCTCACATGCTTGAAGTGGATGAATCCATTGCAGACGGTAAACCCAAAATTGACATTTTGCCGCTTTCAATCGGCGGCAAGGCAGACCCGGTCCGCGCCATCTTTGACTCCAAGACCGGCCCGGCGGTTGCCGCTTCGATCATGGATATGGGCAATCGCTTTAGAATGGTCGTCAGCGTGGTGGATGTGGTGCCGACAGAGCATCCGTTGCCCAAACTGCCGGTCGCGCGCGCTTTATGGCTGCCGCGTCCGAATCTGAAAATTGCTGCCGCGGCCTGGATTTACGCCGGCGGAGCGCATCATACCAGCTTCAGTTTAGATCTGACTTCAGAACACATGCAAGACTTTGCCGAAATGGCTGGCATTGAACTGCTGATGATTGATGAGAACACCAAACTGACCGACTTCAAGAAAGAGATTCACTGGAACGAAGCCTACTATCACATGCGCGGTAACCACTAATAACTAAATTACCAACATCCGTTCCCTGATGGGACATTTCTCTCCTTTTACGTGCAGAATTCCGGCTGAGCGGCAGCCGGAATTCTGCTTTAAGCATTTAATCAAATTTCCAGTAATTGATAACTTTCCACTTTTCCCTACACCGGGTATTTATAAGCTGGTGATTTGGTAGTTTATCACTTTTATTGATTGTAAAAATCGAATTGTTGAAGAAACTAAAAATCAAACGCTAATATCCGATAACCGGCGATAAATCCAGCTTTTTCCAGACAGCGCCTTGATCCGATATTATCCACGCCACAGCCTGCGATCGGACGCCATCCATTTTTTATGCAATAGTCCGCCATGTAGCCAATAATGAATTGTCCAGCACCTTGGCCGCGGAAGTCTTTTACGACCAGCATACCAATGTCAAAATCAGGTTTGCCCTCAATGACTCTCGAAAAAATGCCAAAACCAATAAGAGCACTATCTTTTTCAAAGAGCAATAACTGTTTCTTATTAATATATTCGAGCACTTCATGATCGTGGTCAAAGACCTCTTCGTTGATTTCAATGATATGCTTTTCATCATCACTCGTGGCGTGTCTCACTGTGACATCTGAAAATTTGGCAATGGCAGGTGACGGATGATACTCTCTAAAGTGAATCCCCAGCACACTGGTTTTGCTTTGTTTACCCACGCAGCATGACAGCAGTAAATGATCAAAAGATTTGCATAAGGCTTTGCGAATTGAGAAATCTTGAATGACTTTTGCGAAAATTGCATCCGCGAGATCAATATGCTTTTGAGTGATGTAATATTCCACAAGAGCATCCGCTTCACCCAGGAGGAAATAGCCAATCCTGATGTCATTCAGTATGACCGCATAAGCATCTGCGTTGCGCACCATGAGCTCCAGGTAGAGTTCTTGTGGTTCGATCAATCCGTCAAGGTATTGGTTCCTCAAATCATAGATATCTTCAAGTGATGAACATTTTTCAAACAGATATTGATTAGGTTTTTTACTCATCATTAAAAATCTCCAAATGAAGATTAATTTATTAGCTGTTGTCGTCTCATGGAGTGTTCTGTAATTCGTTGGATTAATTGTTCATAGTTCAATCCATGAATTGATTCTGCGGCCTCTGGTAAAAAGCTGTGCGGCCCTAACCCTGGCATGACGTTGATCTCCAGGACATAATACCCTTTTGCGTTCATGCGGATATCCACCCGGCTGTAGTCATTGGCACCAATAGCATTGAAGGTTTCTTGGGTTAACTTAATCAGCGACTCTTTTACATCCAAATCATTGATGAGTTTAATTCTCTCAATGTCTTCTTCAGCACTTTCAAAACTGAGAATTCTTGACTCTGCCGGCATGGCGTCAAAATCTATCTCAACCGGTGTGAAAATAGCCGGTTCCCCACAGAGGATGCCGATGCTGAATTCACGCATCTCTGCATCATCAATGTATTCTTCAACCAGGGCAGGGTATTGATACAGTTGAATAATATTTACAATTTCAGAATGTAACTGTTCTGCATGGTGACAGATGGAATGTTCGCCAATGCCAATATGGCCGCCTTCATTCAGAGGTTTTACAAAAAGCGGATAACCAATCTTCTCAGCCTGAGTGCAATAATCAGAGTCGATGGTTTCAGCGATGAAAAATTGCGGGGTTGGAATCCCCTTGTTTTTTAGCAGGGTTTTGGTTTTCGCCTTATCCATCGCCAACAAAATGCTCTCAGCAGTCGAGCCAAGATGCGGTATTTTCCATTGATCCAAAAAGCCGGGGATGAAGCCTTGTTTATTGTTTTCATCTAAATACTCAGCGATATTGAAAACAAACACTCTTTCATTCGTTTGCCCGATGGTATTTGCAATGAATTGTTCCAACGCTTTGGGATCTTGCGTTTCGATTGATTGCACCCTCCAATATTGAGCCAGGCTTGCTTCTATGCGTTGGTAGGTCTCAGGGCTGCGCCAGGGCTTGTTGGAGAACGACTTAATTAAAACAATATTCACTTAAAACTCCTTTTTGGATTGCTTTGCTCCCCCAAACGTTTTCTTACATTTCGTTTGAATCACTTATTGTAACATGCCGAGATTTTGCCCCGCGGACGGCAAAAGAGACGGGCATCCCGGCCGCGTGCTCAATCGCTTTCAATATTTCAGATTCTTGTGAGGCAAATGACTCATAGTCTGGTTTGGCTGCCATTAACTCGCGTGTCATGTTTTCTTTTTGAGCCAAAGACAGTAAAGGGTAGGTTAAGAGGTTGGTTGCCAAATCGCTGTCTGATGAATAGTGCCGGCATATTTTCCATACATCCAGTTTATGCAATAAATCCAGGTGGGTGACGGCCAGCAGATCAACGCCCTTGACTACCTTCAACGCATAATTGAAGAGTACCTGATCAAACCAGCCATAGCGGACGCTGCCCTGCCAGGCATTATTTTGATTATGCTCCATGATGAGGCCATCCAACTCATCCGTTTCAGTCGGCAGCGGACCGGGCCCGTGGCGGACGGTGTAGCACCGTGAAACGCCAACCTTAATGATCTCACTGTCTGGCGCATGGTCATGCACAAGCGCAATCGCGTTATCCGGGCTGAAGTTTGTCCAACTGTTGTAGGGGTAAAAGCCTGCCTTGGCATCCAGCAAAACGCCTTGCGCACCTTCAAAAACCATTGCCTCACTGCCTGTTGCCCATTCGGTCAGTATGTTTGACTCATCCACCAGGTCAAGAGCAACCATCCTGCCAATGGAGTCCATCCAGCGCAGCGCCAGGTCGTCTTGTTGAAAAACCTGCCATTCAGCAGTTGTGGATGCCGAAGACAGATCATTGCCAAACAAGTCTGATAATGCCTTTTGCTTCCGCTCTCTGATGGATGCCATTTTTTGCAGCAACAAGTTTGGCTTCGCCAGGTCGCCTGCGCGGATGCAATCTTCGCAACCAGCCAAATTATCTTCAACTGTTTCGCCAACACCGACACCGCATGAGCCGTGGCGTCCATCTTCACGCGTCAATTCCTTAAGTCGGTTGGCTGCCTGATGGTAAGGGGTGATGATCAGGGCTTGCGGGTTGATTTTGACTCTCGAAAAAATATCACTGAGCCCTTTTTTGACCAGCACATCCCCTTCGACCAGCAGCGCGCCAGGGTGCACCACCATGTCTTTCGAGAGGTAAGTTTTGACCCCCGCGACGAAGCTTCCTGAGCCAAATTGTGCAAAGGTGTGATGCATGCCTTCAGGCGTCACCACGTTGTGGCCGGCCTGCGCTCCGCCGTTATAACGCACAACGACGCCGGCATGGGTCTGACGGACGAGGAAGTCCGTGATCAGACCTTTACCGGCGTCGCCAAATCCGAGGTCAATAACGATATAGGTGCGCAATGTTGAATACTATCTCAGGTTAAGTACTACTTCAGCATAAGGTGTCAATGTGGCAACCACTTTTGGTTTTCGATCATTGGTCAGGCCCGCATCTGTGAGGAATTTCACCACTTCATCCATATTTTTAGCACGGCCTTCACTGAGCAGCATGGCACCCGCGGCAACATAGCAGACATCTTCGGGGGCATCCATCACCAACACATTGTCACCCAATAAATCCCGCCAGCGCCGTTCACAGCGGTTGGCCCGGGCATAATCCGGGATAATGAAAAATGGATTGTAGGATTTTTGCAGTTCAGCTACGATCTCTTCTACTTTAAGGTCTTCATCCAAACGATCACCGATCACTGTTTCAATCACATTTTTCGGCAGCACGGCATATGGATATTCATCCCCGGTCATAAAGAGATAGCCGCGTTTTTTTCGCTTCACCATGCAATCCATCTCGGTGTGGGCAGCCAGAAAATACATGCCAAGTTCATAAGATTCTTCACCGCTGCCGCCGCCACCGCCTTCGATGAACGACCAGGTGAGCCACTGATCCATCAATTCTGCCGTGGATTCAAATTGTCCCACTTGCAAAGGGGAACTGTCGCTGTAGGCATCACCAATTGCCATGAACATCAACTGCGGGTCAGGGATTTCACATGCCATTAGTACTTTCATGAATACAGGCAGTTGTTTTGTGGCCAGCAACCTGGGAATATCTCCCATCGATCCGGTCACATCCAACGCGAAGACAATACTGAGCGATTGCGGATGATCTGCGCCATCCCGGCTTTCTCGCAGTTTCACACCATGCGGATTCATGAGCGGGTGGCATTGCGACTGCTTAAAGACCTGTTGGGCAGGGATGTTGGTTCTGCCTTTCAGAAGGGCATCATGTGCTGCTTGACTGTAATTACCGTATCCCATGTCTCTCCTTATTTTCTAATCATTAATAAATTGGTCTCAGGGTTTGTGCGGCATTTCAATTGGTATAAATGCCGGCGAACCATAAACCGAGTCAGCGATCCGTCCCAATTCTTGGTGTATCGACCAGGCATTCAGGGTGGATGGATATTTTGCATCAAGCTGTGCGTATTTTTTGATCAGGTCGGCCAGCCTGGTTGGCACGGTGGTTGGCAGTGTGTTGGTTTCTGGGTCGCCGCCAAGCATTTTGATGATGCATTTGGCGCTCATCACAATATCAAGCTGCGGAGAAAGCACTTTCCAATCTTTGGCTGCTGTGGGGCAGTAGGGGCGAAGCAGCTCTCGATCCGCATCCAGCGGATTGTTAATTCGGCCAGAGCGGCCGTATCCAATCAGGCGCACACCGTGTTCGTTTTGCTGAACCAAAAGATGGGAAGGCACCACCGCACCATGCACATAACCGGAATCATGCAAAAAGGTGAGGATTTCGAGAATTCTTCGCCACACCCAGATAGAGGCTCTGGCGGGGATTCCCTCAGGGTAATGGCGACAGACTTCATCGAATGTGTGATGAAAGCCGCTCTCCCGGCGCAAAATCAAGGTTTTTGAACCAGAAAACGCACCGCCGGTCGCTTTGCCATATACGACTGGCTGCGGAATCATTCTGGAGAACACATCGGCACCTGTGGCATGACTGCGTAAAAGCTGATGCAGCGTTTCCCATTCGTTATCCAGATATTGTTCGTTTTCAACTTTGCGCAGAATTTTGATCACAGCCAATTCAGTCGGCCAACGCGCAAGTCTGCCCGTATAAACATCAGTGCTTTCACCCTGGGCAATCTTTTTTTCGAGTACCCAATTTCGATTGCCGAGTGTTATCCACGAGGTGAGGGCATAACTTTCGGGCGCATTCCAAAATCGCAAAGCTTCATGAAATTGCGCGGATGTAATATTTGTGTCTTCAAGAAAAACGGTGGTGCCGCAAAAGCTGCAGATTGCAGATTTTGCAAACCGATGGGCAGTGAGGGGGGCTTTGCATTGAGGGCAGATTAACGCGTGTTCCGGCATAATTATCCCTTTTTCAAGTTGACCAATAATAACTAATGATACTTGAAACCTGGTCTGAAAACTATACCTTTTTTAGTGTTTTTCGTGTATTAGTGCAATTACTTGAGTTGTCGAGTTTTATGAGTAACATTAAAGCTCTTCTTTGCGATCTTGGCGGCTTTGCGAGAGAATAGCATTACTCTCCAATCACTTTTACCAGCACGCGTTTTTTTCTACCCCCATCAAACTCACCATAAAAGATCTGCTCCCACGGACCGAAGTCCAGCCGGCCATTGGTGATGGCCACCACTACTTCGCGGCCCATTACCTGACGTTTCATGTGCGCATCCGCGTTGTCTTCACCGGTGCGGTTGTGCCAGTAACCCGCGACGGGATCGTGAGGCGCGAGTTTTTCGAGCCATTCCTCATAGTCATGATGCAGCCCGCCTTCGTCATCATTGATGAACACGCTGGCAGTGATGTGCATGGCGTTGACCAGCACCAGCCCTTCGCGGATGCCGCTCTCGCGCACACAAGCATCCACCTGGTCGGTGATGTTGACGTAGCCGCGCCTGGCGGGGATGAGAAACCATAACTCCTTGCGAAAACTCTTCATGACAACCTCCATTATTCACCATTTTAGCCGATTATCAAACAAAAAGCCCCATTGCTGAGGCTTCTTGTTATCCGTACTTGGTTTTTTTCTTAAAAATGATCTTCTTAGCGTCCTCGCGATCTTGGCGCACCCGAACGAAGTGAGCGGTGCTGCGTTCTCGCTCTGTGCACTAGCGCGTATCACGCGCTATGTGTTGCGAGAGAAATGGTATTTACCTATTTATTTTGGGTTTTCCCAATATTTCATCTCATCCAGCTTGGCGGTGTAATTTGAATCGCCGCCCGAACGGACGAAGGCGCCAAAGAAGCCGGCAGAATAAGAGGAATCAGAGACTGAGCCCAATTCTACACCGTTCATGTAGATGGTTATCTTTTTATCCACGACTTTAACACCCAGGCGATTGGTTTGATTCGCACCCTGGTTGATCTTGTCGCTTTGCTTCCAATTGAGCAGGCTGACAGCCAGACCCTTGTCTCCAACCTTGCCGTCCCATTTCCACAGGCGGTAGTAGCCGTCGCAGGTGACCTGGTAGAGATAACCCTGATCGGGTGATTTCAAGACCGGCACTCTAAAGATAATGCCGTATGAATCTTTGCCTGAGCAAGAGCCGGAATTGGCGGTTAATTCGATGTAGCTATCCACCTGCTGACCGACCAGGGGCAGACGCCAGCCGGCAGCGACATCGCTCAGATTGGTCATCAGCATGAAGCCGTCTTTAAACTGGACGTCAATATAATCATCCGCGCCGGTTGGCCATGCCCATTTACTGTTCGAATCCATGGGGTCGGTTCCGCTGGGTGTGCCCAGTGAATTGATCGGATCGGTGGCGGGGACGTTCAGCGTGGCAGTTGGGCTGGCTTGCAGGGTTACTGCCAGGGTGGGGGTGGATTCAAGCGTCGGCAGCACGATCATCGCTGTGGAGGTGGGCAGTTCGCCTCCCACTTCAACCACCGGGGTGGAGGTTGCCAGTATCACCATGTTGGGGGTGACCGTTGGCGCGGTGGTCGGTAAACCCATGGTAGGGGTTGGGGGGAAGTCGATTTCTGAGGTCGGTGTGGTCATGGTTGAAAGCAATTGCGCCACACGCGTTGCCATCTCGGCATCAGTAAGCGGCTGCTCTGACTTCAAATCTGAAAACAGGCTGCAGCTCGTCATTAATAATGACAGAATGATCACAATCGTGATGATTTTGTATTTCATGAGTACTCCTCCATCAAGGCGCTCAGGCCTTGTAACCAATCTTGCGTAAGAAATCTTTGCGCCAAACCACATCTTCTTCGGTTTCGTATCCCTTGGGCTTTTCGCCGTCAAAGACGCCTAATACGGCGCGCCCCTTGCCGTTGTCAGCAATTACAACATCCACGGCGTTAGCGGTGGCGCAGTAAATCTCGCAGACTTCGGGGATGTGTTTGAGCGTATTCAACACGTTGATGGGATAGAACCCTTCTCCCAAAAAGAGGATAAAGCTGTGCCCGGCCGCAATGGCGAAGGCATTTTTTCGGGCCAGATCAATCATGTCTTCGTCTGTGCCTGAACTTCGAATCAGGCAGGGACCAGAAGCTTCACAAAAAGCCAGGCCAAACTTGATGCCAGGCACGGTGGTTACCAGGGCTTCGTGGATGTCTTCCACTGTTTTGATGAAGTGTGATTGACCCAGGATAAAGTTAATATCCTCCGGCTTCTCGATCTTAATGGAAAGCAGGTTCATAGCATCGCTCCTGAAATAATGTCGAATTTCATGCCTTTTTCTGCACACTGTCTAGATTGCAAGGTTCATGCCACAACTTCATAATTTGGATTCCAAACAAGTTAGGGTAAAATAGAAAGGACATTCTGAAAGGACTTCGCCCCTTGTTTGAGATTACTTTCCTCGGCACTTCAGCCTCTGCACCCTCTCCAAAACGCAGCCTGCCATCTTATCTTGTTCAACACGACGAATTCCGCTTTCTGGTGGATTGCGGCGAGGGCACGCAGCGGCAAATCCTTCAATCCGGGGTCGGATTCAAGCGGCTGAACCGCATTCTCATCACCCACGGACACTTGGACCACATCCTCGGCCTGGGCGGGTTGCTCTCCACTTTCATGCGTTGGGAATCAATAGAAAATCTTGAAATTTACGGTGGTGCTGGCGCATTGGCTCGCATCCACGACTTGCTTTATGGTGTCGTCTTACGCGGAAACACCGCCCCCATGCCCATCGAGCTCATCCCCATCAAAAAGGGTGTCTTCTTTGAGGGTGATGATTTCACCGTCAGCGCTTTCCCCGTTCAGCACCGCGGACCGGACTGCCTGGGTTATCTGTTTGAAGAAAAATCACGCCGACCATTTTTGCCTCAAAGAGCCGCCGAGCTGGGCGTGCCCAGCGGACCGCTAAACGGCAAGCTTGTCGCCGGCGAATCTGTCACGCTGGAAGATGGCAGCATCATCACCCCTGAAATGGTGATGGGTGAGCTGCGCCGCGGCACGCGCCTGGCTGCGCTGGGTGACCTCGGTGAAACCGAAAGCCTGGTTGAATTATTAAAAGATGTAGATGGGTTGGTGATCGAATCGACCTATGTTGATGAAGACGCCGATATGGCCAAACAATTTTCACACCTCACAGCAAAACAGGCTGCCACCTTTGCCAGCAAAATCAACGCAGGCAAAATGATGATCACACATCTCAGCCGCCGCTACCGCGATAAAGACGTACTGGCTGAAGCGCAAAGCGTCTATCCCGGGGCGGTAGTGGTCAGAGACTTTGACACCTTCATCATCAAACGCGAAGAATAAACCGGAAATTGAGAATCGAGAGAAATGAATCGAAATTCCTGATTTTTTGATCTCTATTTTTTGGATTGATTTTTTGCGACTGGTCGCGCTCTCATAAACAAATTTATAACCCGCTATTTATTCAACCTTAATCAAGATTTTACATGTGCCTGAAAGGGTTTCAAGTACTATAAGTATCCATTTTTATGGTGGTGCAGGAAATTAAGACTGTTTGAAATAAAACTTGCATATCTTGATGCAATGGAGTGTTGATGAAATTTAATATACGCACGAAACTTATCTTGCTTGGTGTCAGCAGTGTTATCGTCACCGCTTTGGTTTTGGCCATTGTCGGAATCTGGCAATCCAAAATCGCCGAGGAAAAATCAACCCTCCAGGCGAATGCTTTCATCCAAAAAGAAATCAACCAGATCACAACCGATACCTACAACCTTATCCAATCACAGGATGAAGCCATCTCGCTGCAAGTTAAAGGCGGATTAAATGTATTAATCAAATTGATTGAGGCTGAGGGTGGATTGAGTGTTAATGATCAAAATGTTGTTTGGGCTGTGATCAATCAATTGACCAAAAAATCACAAGGGGTGATATTGCCTCAATTGGTTTTAGGTGAGAAGTGGCTCGGAAAAGTAAGCAACGCTGATGTCGCCATCCCTGCCATTGATGAGATGCAGCAATTGCTTAACTCGAAAGCCACAATATATCAACCCATGCCAGACAACGCTGGCTTATTGAGGGTGGCTACCAATGTGATCAACGCTGACGGCAACCGCGCCCTCGGCACCTACATCCCCGCCAAAAATGCGGATGGCAGCGACAACCTTGTCTATACCAGGGTAATGGGTGGTGAGGATTATATCGGCATCTCATATGAGGTTGACGCCTGGTATATCACGGCTTTCCATCCTGTCACTAATGACAGAGGGGAGATCATTGCCGTTCTCTCGGTGGGGGTGAAACAAGAAAGCGTGGCCACCTTGCGCAACGCCATCCAGCAGACCAAAGTGGGCTCCACCGGTTTTATATCCATTTTGGGCGGCAAAAATGACCAACAAGGCCAATACATCATTTCACAGGGCAGCGCCCTTGACGGGCAATTCGCCTGGGAAGAGCAAGACAGTGATGGCAACTTCATCATCCAGCAGATCATCGAGGCCGCAGTTTCGCTGCCTGCCGGTGAAACCACCAGTTTTCAATACACTTCAATAACTGGCAGAACACATCAATTGGTTGAGGTTGCCTATTACACCCCCTGGGATTGGGTAATCCTCGTCAATGCCAATGTCTCTGATTATCAAAGCTTTTTCGATGACCTTCAAAAGACCCAGGCGCAGATGATGTGGATGTTTATTCTCTTTGGTCTGGGCCTGGCTGCGCTTTGTTCTGTGATCGTCTTTTTCCTGGCATCCAAAATTGCGAATCCGCTGGCGTCGTTGACCACCACGGCCAAACAATTGGCAGAAGGTGATATCTATCACGAGATTACCTTTAACTCCAAAGACGAGATCGGCAGCCTGGCGGATGCTTTCAGGCAGCTTGTGAATTACATCCAAAACATTGCCGGTGCAGCAGATTCCATCTCCAAGGGAGACCTCACCACTGAGGTAAAACCCATCAACGATAAAGACGTGCTGGGTACAGAATTTCAAGCCATGCTGGTCAACCTGCGTGACACAATCTCCACATTGAAGCACGGTGTAGATATCCTCGATGACGAATCAGCGCAACTGGCCGACGGCTCAACACAGGTCAACCAGGCGACATCGCAAATCGCCGCCACCATTCAAGAAATCGCCAGCGGAGCCTCTCAACAGGCTGCCAGTGTCACAAAAACCACCGCCATCATTGAACAATTGAGCAGCTCCATCCAACGCGTGGAGAAAGTGTCTCAAGAACAGGCGTTGGTGGTGACCGAAGTTTCAGAGAAATCCAACCAGATTACCACCGCCATCCAGGAGGTTGAAGATCATACCCAGTCGGTGCAGCAGCAAGCCCAGTCCGCCGCAGAATCCGCTTCACAAGGTGTGATGACCGTGGATGCCACTCTGGAGGGTATGAAAAAGATCCAGGTTAAAGTCAATAATTCGGTTGAAAAAGTGCATGAGATGGGGCAGCGCTCTGAAGAGATCGGACGCATCGTTGAAACCATTGATGACATTGCTTCTCAGACTAATTTGTTGGCGCTCAACGCTGCTATTGAAGCCGCCAGAGCTGGTGAACATGGCAAGGGCTTTGCTGTGGTCGCAGATGAAGTCAGAAAGCTCTCCGAACGCTCCACCACCTCGACCAAAGAGATCAGCGACCTTGTGAACCGCATTCAATTGACTGTGCGCGAAGCCGTTCTAGCCATGGAAGAGAGCTCAACTGAAGTCGAATCTGGTGTAGGCAAGGCTGAAAAATCGGGCGAATCTTTGCGGAAGATTCTTGAAAGCGCCGAGATGGTCACAGCCCAGGCTGCCAGCGCGGCAGAAGTCGCCAATAAAATCGGCGTTTCTGCCAGCGAGCTTGAAATAGCAATGCAGAAAATGGCAGAAATTGTTGACACCAACCGTTCAGAGGCTGCAGAAATGGCTGCAAACTCACTGATTGCCAATGAAGCCATTGAAAATATCGCCTCCATCAGCCAGGAGAGCAGCGCCGCCATTGAAGAAACGTCTGCATCCACTGAAGAAGTGACTGCCCAGGTATCTGAGTTCAAGCATTCCATCGACCATTTGGTTGAAATGATGCAGCAGCTTCGCCAGGCTTCCAATAATTTTAAGCTTGAGTAAATGCCTGTTTATACAAAAGTGAACCAATCGGGGTGGGTTTTTACCCCACCCCGCGAAAAAGCTGTATAATCAGCAGAATATTTCATTAGATGTCTAGATAACCCAATTAATGGTCGTGACAAACAATCTGCTTTCAGGTTTGCCGCTGCATTTCCTTTGCTTTTATGATCAGTCAACTGATCATTTCCCTCCTTTTTACAGCCCCTCTTCCCTAGTCAAGAAGGGGGGCCACGTTTTAATCCGTCATTGCGAACGAGCGAAGCGAGTGTGGCAATCCCCACCAGGGTTTGTCCAGTTACAACAAAAGAAAACTATGATTTTGAGTAAACTAATATTTTAAAATTGAATTAAGGGTTTACATGTGTAACTTCAATAATGTAATTATTTAGCCTCAACACATGCTTTCTTGGACGGATTTTCGTATTGAGTTTACAGTCAAACCTGGGTGGGGATTGCTTCGACTTGTAAAGATCGCAAGTCTCGCAATGACGGTTCATGAGGGGTTTGCCTTACCGCATAAGCAGCGGTTCGCAACAACATTTATTTGTCGTCATTGCGAACGAACGGAGTCAGTGAAGCACAAAGTCCCAAGTTCATCAGGAATCCCCACCAGGGTTTGCCAGTTAACAATTGAAGGACATTATCCTAATTTGAAAAATGAAATCGCATATGTCGGGTACTGATTTTCTTTGTAGTCAAGAAGCGGCGAAGGTAGATTCAGAAGATTCTCTGTCAGAAAGACTAAGGTGGTTTTCATCAGTCCACGGGGGTCTGAACCTTTATTTATTGTTGTTAGTATCTGACGGTTACCCACAAGGTTTACGAAGTATCAACATGAATCCCCTAACATGAATGCCCTCCTTGACAAAATAGAACATAAGTGCTATTTTAACCTTGTCACTTATTCACAAGGGGTTAAACCGTGCCAGAAGAAACCAAAAAACGCAAAGGCGGGCAGCCAGGCAATCACAACGCCCTCAGACACGGACGATACATCGCCAAAGAGAACATCCACTTCGTCCACGCCACGGCTGTAGATCAGCTCGATACCCTCGATCAACTCATCATTGCCGTCAAAAAAACCATTGAATACACCTATCGGGTAGGCTTGAAAGCCGAAACCACCCAGGAGATTAACAAGACTTTGAATTCACTGAGCCTGGCCTCCATTGGGCTCTGCCGCATGCTCCACATGCGTGACCGACTGACGAACACGCCGCAGTTTCCGGAATTGGGCGACGAATACAAGGAATTGCTTGAGCTATTTCAAAAAACATTTGCTGCTGAACAATAAATTGTGGCTACTACAACCAGGAGGTATTCGAACCATTCGATCCCGCATTTAAAATCAAATACAAATAAATAAAAAATATCCGTCATTGCGAACGAGCGAAGCGAGTGTGGCAATCCCCACCAAGGTTTGCCCAGTAACAATATACGAAACTAAGAATTTGTTAAAGAGAAATGTATATTAGTTTTCCCATTTGGATTTAGAATTAATTATGGAATTCGCCTGTCACGTTTATATCCTTACCAATGATTACAACACCGTCCTTTATACCGGTGTTACCAGTGATTTGTACTACCGCATCATTGAACATCGCGATAAAGTCTATCCAGGTTTTACGTCTAAATACAATGTGCACAAGTTGGTATATTACGAAGAATTTGAAGATATCAGTGAGGCTATTGCCAGAGAAAAACAGATCAAAGCTGGCTCGCGTCAGAAAAAACTTGGCTTGATCAATAAAATGAACCCCAATTGGGAAGATTTGTGGAAAAAGAAATACAAATATATTACAGAATAGTTCCGTCATTGCGAACGAGCGAAGCGAGTGTGGCAATCCCCACCAAGGTTTACCCAGTAACAACTAAAAAATTCAATGATTTTTATTTACCTAACATCTAAGAATTGAAATAAGGTTTTACATGTGTAACATCAATAATAATTTTATTAAGTATCACCATATGTTTTCTTGGACGTGGTGTCGTAGTTGCTAATTGACAAACCTTAAAGGGGATTGCTTCGTGCCTTTGGCACTCGCAACACTTGCACCTGCTGCAAGTGCAGGTGTGACAGGCTTTAAGTGTTGTACAATTAACTATCTTATTCTTGGAGGTATCGTGATGAACCATCTACCCATTGATCACAGCGACGTGCCCATTCGGCTGTTCAAGTCGAACTTCATGGAATTCTTTTCACACATCAGCCCGGTGGCAGTCACCATCCTCTGGCTGCCATTGGCTCTCTTTTTCCTCTTCCGCTCCATTGCCGTAGCACCCCTGGGCGGATTCCCCTTCTACATCCCCGTCGGTATGCTGATCGGCTTCTTTGTCTGGACCATCTCTGAGTATCTTTTACACCGTTTCGTCTTCCACTTTGCCGCCAAAACCGAGCGCGGCCAACGCATCGCTTTTCTCTTCCACGGCGTCCATCATGCCCAACCGCAGTGCAAGACCCGCCTGGTCATGCCGCCGATTCTCGCCATCCCGCTCGCGGCTGTATTCTACGGATTGTTCCGCCTCGTCGTGGTGACCCTCTTAAATGCACCCCTTTGGTTTGACCCTATTTTCTCTGCTTTCATTCTGGGCTATCTGACCTACGACCTGACCCATTACGCCACCCATCACTTCCCCATGCGCAGCGGATATGCCAAATTTATCAAACGCTACCATATGCAGCATCACTATAAGACCCCCAACGCGCGTTACGGCGTCAGCTCTCCCATCTGGGATTACGTATTCAAGACGAAACCGACTGAATAATAAATCAGATTTAGGTTTAGCAACAGGGGATTTGTTTACATTCTTTGAGAGTTGAATCGCGCATGGCAGGATGCAAGGCATCTTGAGTGACTAAATCCACTTTGCATCCTGTCAAATCTTCAAGGAATTTTTTCAATCTTATGAACTCAAATAATCCGACAGGGCGAACGAACTCCACCAACATATCCAAATCGCTGGATTCTGTAGCCTCACCGCGTGCAACAGAACCAAAAACGGCCAATGACTTGACGCCATGACGACTCAGTTCCGTCCGGTTTTGTGATAGTAGTTGATTGACCTGTTTGAGTTCCATAAAAATATTATACAGTGATTCTAAATGAAGATGCAAAAAATTTTTCAATGTACAATTAAGCCATGAATAACATTTTGCTCACAGTTGGCATAATTCTTTTCATTTTTTTGGTGACCTGCCTGGTTTTGTCTGTGCCGTTAACCAAAAGGCACAACCTCAAAGACTTCCGCTCTCCTGCGGATCTCGGCCTGGACTTCAAGCCGGTACACTTCCCCTCCATGGATGGCATCACCCTCTCGGGCTGGTGGATCCCGGCCGAAGGCTCGCCCAACACCATTATCTTTCTGCACGGTTTTGCCGGCACCATGGACCCCGACCTCAAGTACGTGCCCGCCTTCATCCAGGCTGGCTACAACGTCTTGATGTTTGACTTCCGCGCCCACGGACGCAGCAAACGCAACCGCACCAGTCTGGGTGCACTTGAAGTCAACGACGTCATCGGCGCCATCCATTTCGCCAAATCCTGCAACAGTTGGGCAATCGGTTTGATGGGCTTCTCAATGGGTGGCAGAGCCGCGCTGTTGGCCGCTGCGCAGCATCCGGGCATTCAGGCCGTCATCTCTGACGGCGGTCCGCTGCGCCTCAGCACCGCGGTCAGCATGGACTTGCGCCGACGCAAAGTGCCTGATAATCTAACGCCTCTCTTGTCTTTCATGATTCTTCTTGGCGCGTCGTTGCGCTTATTTACCAATCTCTTTTACCACGATCCGCTGGTGCTGGGCGGCAAGATCGCGCCGACCCCTGTGCTGCTCATCCACGGCGACAGAGACCCCTACACCCGCAATCACGAGTTGATTAAAATGGTGGCTAAGTCCAAAGGCAATTTGAGTTTATGGCGCGTAGCCGGTGCCCGCCACCGCGAAGTGGATCTGGCCGACCCGGAACTCTATTTGCAAACAGTGATCAATTTTTTCGACCAGCACCTCAAAACTAAATAACCCATCGCAGGAGATCATCATGAAACGTGTCAGCGGCTGGTATATCTTTGTGCTCAACGCCTATTGGATCGGTCTATCCTTCATGTGGAACAGCCTCCACGTCACCATCCTTCCGGCTGTCTTGCTTAAATACATCCCTGAGACACAAAAGAATACCTGGCTCGGATTATTGACCTTCTTCGGTTTGATCCTCGCCATGCTCATACAGCCGCTATCTGGCGCTATCAGTGATCGCTGGCAATCCAAAATGGGTAAGCGCCGCCCCTTCATGTGGCTCGGCACCGGTGGGGATCTGATCTTTCTGGCGATCATGGGCTTTATCGGCGGGCTGCCTGCACTTTTCATTGGCTATATTGGCTTGCAAACCAGCTCAAATATTGCCCACGGCCCCGCTCAAGGGTTGCTGCCTGACGAAGTGCCTGCCTCGCAGTTGGGCATGGCCAGCGGCATCAAAACGACTATGGATATGGCAGGCATAATCCTTTCGTCGCTGCTGATGGGCTTTCTGATCTCCGCCAAGGACCCTGACCCGACCCTCTCGACCTTTGTCATTATCGGATTTCTGATTCTCTTTAGCTTGATCACGCTTCTTGGTTCACGCGAAAAATCCACCTACGCACCGCAGCGCATCCGTGTAGATTGGAAAGCCTTATGGAAATCGGTCTTCTACTTCAAAGCGGAAGGTGATAAAAATTACTGGCGCTTGATTTTCAGCCGCTTCCTCTACCTGGTGGGCATTTATGGTTTTCAATCTTTTGCACAGTATTTCATCCGCGACAAGTTCAGCGGTCAGGATCCCATCCAGTTTACCCAGTTCGTGATGGGCTCCTTCGTGATCGTGTTGATGATATTTTCACTGTTTTCAGGCCGCTGGAGCGATAAAATCGGACGCAAGCGGCTTCAGATTGCATCATCATATGTAGGTGCGTTGGGTTCCATTCTGATCATCTTTGCAACGACGCCATTTCAACTGATCCTCTTCGGCAGCATCCTGGGGGCAGGGTTGGGCATCTTCCTCGCCACCAACTGGGCGCTGGCCAATCAAATGGCGCCCGCTGGCGACGTAGGCAAGTATATCGGTCTCACCAACCTGGCCACCGCCGGTTCGGCTGCGGTTGCCCGCCTCGAAGGCCCCTTGACGGATGTGCTCAATAACGCTGCACCGGGGCAATGGTGGGGCTGGACGGCTCTCTTCGCGATCTCAGCCGTGCTCATGCTGGGCTCTGCTTTAGCCATGCGCAAGGTGCCCGAGTTCAAGGGTGTGGAAGCAGCAAAGGCGGCTGGATAAGGAGTTTTTCTAATTGGCAATTCTTCTCTTATCCCATGCGACTTGATTATTAATCCTAAACGGTATTCCCCTCTCCAACTTGTTGGAGAGGGGCGCAGGGGTGAGGCAAGAACAAATAAAAAGTTGAACCTGGTCCAAATTCGAAACCCATAATTCTCCTTTATAATCAGAGTATGTCAAGTGAAAAATCCTTACCTGAACGATTACAGGTGAAACCGGGCCGCTCGCTGCGGTTGATCAATGCGCCTGATGGTTTCCTCTCGATTTTAGGGCCGCTGCCCGAACGCTCCAAAATGGCTACCAAATTTGACAAAGCGGATGTGGTGCTGTTTTTTGTGAAGAATATGGAATGGCTCAAAACCGGGCTCTCGGCAGCCGCAAATGCTCTGGCTCCCGGCGGTATCCTTTGGGTGATTTATCCCAAGTTGACCTCGGCATTGCGCTCAGATGTCAGCCGTGACACCATCTGGAAATATGCAGAAACCATCGGCTGGACGGGTGTGGCAATGGTCTCCGTGGATGAAACCTGGTCCGCTTTTCGCATGAAACGCTTATGAAAACCAGACTGCTCAAGTTAACCCAGGGTGAGGTACGCTCGCCCATCTATCTACCAGATGCCACTTTTGGTGTGGTGCGTTCGGTGGATTCAGAAGACCTGCTCTCGATTGGCATTGAAGCGCTGGTGATGAACACTTTTCACCTGATGCAAAAACCCGGCTCATCGACCATCCAGTCTTTGGGCGGGCTGCATAAAATGGCCAACTGGAAGCGCAACATTGTCACCGATTCGGGCGGTTTTCAGGCTTACTCACTCATCCGTCAAAATCCCAAGTTTGGCAGTATTCACGAGAAGGGCATCAGCTTTCAGCCTGAGGGCAGTTCGCGAAAGTTTCAACTTACCCCCGAAAAGACTGTGCAGCTTCAGATTGGCTACGATTCTGATGTAGTCATCTGCCTTGATGATTGCACCAACGTGGATGAAGCTCTGGACGCTCAGAAGGAATCAGTGGAACGCACGATTGCCTGGGCAAAGAAAAGCAAGAAAGAATTCAACCGCATCATTGAGCAGAAAAAACTGACCGAAGAAACCCGTCCGCGGCTGTTTGCGGTGGTGCAGGGCGGGGGCTACCCCGAATTGCGCCTGCGCTGCGCCGAAGCGTTGCTCGAAATTGGCTTTGACGGCTACGGCTTTGGTGGTTGGCCGCTGGATAAAAACAACCATCTGCTGGCCGACATCATCGGTTACACCCGCAGCATCATCCCGGCGGAGTACCCCATGCATGCACTGGGCATCGGTCACCCCCAAAACGTGCTGGCCTGTTTTGAGCTGGGTTACGACATCTTTGATTGCGCCATGCCCACGCGTGACGCCCGGCATGGACGTTTGTTCACCTTCCGCCAGCCTGCGAATGAGCCTGATTTCGGGTTGACCGGAGACTGGTTCGGCTTTAAGTATGTCAACGATGAAGAACACATCAAGGCAGACCGCCCCATCAGCGAGGATTGCGACTGTCCGTGTTGCAAGCACTACTCCATCGGTTACCTGCATCACCTATTTAAAATGGGTGATACCCTCTTCTTCCGCCTGGCCACCCTGCACAACCTGCGCTTCATGGTGCAATTGTGCGACCGCATTCAACGAAAGTATGCTTGATGGCGACGCCAAATGAGCAACTCGAAGAATTATTCAGCCTGGTCACGGCCTCGGAGAAGTACTCCTCCATTTCGCCAGACCTGATCCGTGAGATTGGCGCAAAGGAACTCGCCAAGCGCCGCAATCTCAAGGAAGCAGTCAAAGAAACGCGCAACAAACTGCATCAGGTGGGTTCTGCCTATCAAGAAAAGCCCATCCCATACGCCGTCTGGCGGGATGAATGGACAAAACTGCCTTCTGATCTGCACAATGAACAGGTGATGGCTGCGCTCAAACGTCAAATGAGCATGCATGCATCTACGGCTGAGAGGTTATCCATCCTGCCGCACGTATTTATTGATGCGCTGGGTTCCATTGGGCCGCTGCATTCCATCCTCGACCTGGCCTGCGGACTCAATCCGCTCTGCCTGCCGTGGATGCCCGTTGCCGCGGACGTGGAATACACGGCCTGTGATATTTACGCTGATATGACCGATTATCTCAATAACTATTTTGAGCATTTCAAAATCAACGGTTCGGCTTTCGTGTGCGACCTGACCCAAACTATTCCGCAAACATCTGTGCAGGTGGCTTTGCTGCTCAAGACTATTCCCTGTCTGGATCAGGTGGATAAGTTCGCCGCCAAACGCTTGTTATCAGAGATTAAGGCGAAGTATATTCTGGTTTCCTTTCCGGCGCACAGCCTGGGTGGAAAATCCAAAGGCATGCTGCAAAATTATGAGAACCGATTCAATCAATTGACCGAAGGCGAAAGCTGGAAGATCACCAAAATGGAATTCACCGGTGAACTGGCTTTTTTGATCGAAAAGTGAGCACCGTTGAAGCGTAAAAAGAAATCCACACAGAAGCTTATTCCCATTATCCCTTCTAAGGCTGAGCAGCTGGCCGCCTTTCAACCCCTGCTCAGTGTAGAGGAGTTTGCCTTACTGCAAGTTGAGGTTGATAAATCGCTGCCACCTGCCATCCGCATCAATCCGCTCAAGGCACCGTCCGATTTGGCGCAAGCGCTTACTGCGCGTTACGGCTGGACACTGACACTCATCCCATTCTGCGAAGAAGGGTTCCGCGTGCAGGTGAATGATGGTCTGGCGGTCAGTGCTGCGCTGGAGCACCGCACCGGGCAGTATTACATCCAGGAGGCGGCATCCATGCTGCCGGTAGCGCTTTTTGACATCCACGCCGGGGATGAGGGCTTGACCCTCGACCTGGCAGCATCACCTGGCGGCAAGACCACCCACATCGTGGCGCGCCAGAACGACCGCGGATTGGTGCTGGCCAATGATTCCAGCCAGGGGCGCATTCAGGCGCTCAAGGTGGTGCTGCAGCATTGGGGCGCAACCAACACCGCCGTGACGCGCTTTGCAGGTGAGAAATTTGGAGCCTGGTTTCCCAACACTTTTGATCGCGCTTTAATTGACGCGCCATGCTCCATGCAGGGTCTGCGTACCGCCGAATCACATGATGAACGACCAGTTACAGAAAAAGAAAGCCGCTTGTTGGCGCAGCGTCAGACTGCTTTATTGACCAGTGCGCTGCAAGCCGTGAAAGTTGGCGGTCAGGTGGTCTATTCCACCTGCACGCTGCTGCCAGGTGAGGATGAAGGTGTGGTTGAAGCGGTGCTTGGCAAATTTGGGCACTCAGTTGAATTGATGGATGTAACCCCCAACCTGCCGCATCCCGCCCCCGGCATTCAGGAACTCGATGGGAAAGCCTACCATGCCGACATGAGCAGGGTGGTGCGCTTGTGGCCGCACCGCTACCAGACGGCGGGTTTTTTCGCCTGCCTGCTGCAAAAGACCGCTGATCTGGGTCTCAAAACCAGCGAAGCACCGACCCATTCCATGGAAGCGGCCGGTTTCTATGAATTCACCTATTCTGAAACAGAAAAATTCACGCGAGACTTCATTAGCTGGACAGGGTATAACCTTGCAGCTTATCTTCAAGTGCATCAAAGAACGCTGGTAAAAAGAGATGCGCGTGTCTTTATGTTCCCACGGCTGCTGCTGGAGCAGTTCCGCGGTTTGCCAGTGCAATCCGCGGGTATGCTGTTGGGTGAGTGGGAAGGCGAAACCTTCATCCCCTCGCATGAATGGGTGCTGCGTTTTGGTGCGCAGTGTGTTGAGTGTCTGGTTACGCTGGAGGATGAACAATTTGACGTCTTCAGCCGTGGAGACGATCTGATGGGCTATGAAGACCATGTACATTCTGCTGCCGTAATCCGCGTGGTGATGGATCGTCAGGGCAGGGTTGCTGGCCGGGGAAGGATCATGTCAGATAGATTGAAGAATTTGTCGTCGAGGCAATTGAGATAATGTGTCCGAAATAGCAAGTAAGGGCAATTCATGAATTGCCCTTACAAAAATCGCGACACTACCCCAACTCATACAACACAACCCCCGCAGCATGAATGGCTGCTGTTTCCATACGCAGGATGCGCTTACCCAGACTGACAGGAATATAACCGCTGGCTTTGGCAAGTTCCACTTCCTCAAGGGAAAAGCCGCCTTCAGGGCCGATGATCAGGCTGACCTGATTGCCCTTGAATGCTCTCAATTGCTGCTTGATCGAAAGGTTCGCTTCATCCTCCCAGAGGATCAGTTTGAGCGCATCTTCCGTTGTGGATTTTGCCAGCGCCTCGGCATATTTGAGCGCGGGCGACAGCAAGGGGATACGTCCGCGGTGGCTTTGTTCGGCGGCTTCCTGAATGATCTTCTTCCAGCGCGGCAATTTGTCATCTGCATCACTGGTTTTCTGAATCAATGTGCGTGTAGTGATAATTGGGATAAATGTGGTCACGCCAATTTCTGTACATTTTTGCAGAATCAGCTCAAATTTTTCGCGCTGGGTTAAGCCGATCAACAAGGTTATTTGTGTGGCAGGTTCACCCGGTGAAGTTTGCTTGGATAGGATAGAGGCAGTGCATTGCGACTCATTGACTTCAGTCAGGCGTGAAACATACTCAAACCCCAGGTCATCAAGCAGCATGATCTCTGAACCGATTTTCAGCCGTAGTACGCGGCAAATCTGCTGCGAAATTTCTCGTGGCAGGCTGATTTCAGCGGTTTGAAAGTGTTCAGCGGAGATAAAGAATCGATGCATGGCATTCCTCCAATTCGATTATACTAGGTGCATCTTTTAGCGCATAAGGAATTATTAAATTGAACGTACAAACAGAACAACCTCGAGTTTACCGCTACTTTGATCTGGTCATGGCTGCTTTCGTGACTGTGTTGATCGTTAGCAACATTGCTTCCTCCGCCAAGATTGTCGATTGGGGCGTTTCACTGTTTAGCCTGCCCCTGGCGTTTGATGCCGGTACGATCTTGTTCCCGATTAGTTACATATTTGGGGATGTATTGACCGAAGTCTATGGTTTTCGTAAGTCACGGCGCGTTATTTGGACGGGTTTTGCCTGTCTGGCGCTTACGGCTGTGGTGCTCTGGCTGGTACGCATCATGCCTGGAGAAGCCACCTGGATGGAAAGCACCGGGCAAGCCGCTTTCAACAACGTGTTGGGAGGCATCAGCACCGGTGGCATTGTGTTGGCCAGCCTTGCAGCATATTTGATGGGTGCATTTACCAATTCAGTTATTCTAGCCAGACTGAAAGTTGCCACCAAAGGCCGCTGGCTGTGGATGCGTACCATCGGCAGCACGCTGGTGGGTGAGGGCGTGGATTCGATTATCTTTGTGGCTGTAGCTTGTCTGGTGGGTGTTTTTCCATGGAGTCTGTTTATGACCTTGGTGGTGACCAATTACATTTTTAAAAGTTTAATTGAAGTGTTAATGACCCCGGTCACTTATTGGGTGGTGGGCAAATTGAAACGCGCAGAGAACGAAGATTACTTTGACACTAAAACGCGTTTTTCACTCATTGGAAAATGAAGTAGTGACCAGGGCATAATCTGCACTGGCAATGACCACTGCGAACTCGCCCTTCAAATCCGTCTTTTCCATTTCGGCAATCAATTCACTCAGGGACCCTCTAAAGAGGGTCTCAAATTTTTTGGTCAGATCGTTGGCAATTACTGCCGAACGATCTCCATAAACTTCAAGTGCGTCGCGCAAGAAGGCCACAAGGCGATGAGGGCTTTCATAGAAAATCAATGTGTGAGGAGATTTCTGATCGATCTCCATCCAACGTTTACGCGGTCCGCTTTTACGCGGCGGAAATCCGCGGAAGGTGAAGCTGTGCACTGGCAAGCCTGAAAGGATGACTGCCATGATCAGCGCGGTTGGGCCTGGGACTGCGCTTACTTCAATACCGGTAGCAATCGCACTGCGCACTAAAATAAAACCAGGATCCGAGATGGAGGGGGTGCCAGCATCGGTGACCAGGGCAACTTTTTTACCGGATGTAAGAATATCCATAATTTTGGGTAAAACGCGTTGTTCATTATCTTCTCGAAATGAAATTTGAGGTTTTTTAATGCTAAAGTGAGTCAGCAAAAAGCCTGTTTTACGAGTATCTTCACTGACCACTACATCCGCAGATTCAAGTGCCGCGAGCGCGCGTTGTGAAATATCTCCCAGGTTACCAATCGGTGTAGCTACTAAAACGAGCATAGGTGGCATCCTTTCGGAGAAAAGTATATCATGGCGTAAAAAGATAAGAGTATAACCATTTTTTTACTTGAATTCCAAAATTATACTGTTATAATACTAATAGATTACTGCTAAAGTTACTATTAATGTTGTCAACATGGTAAAACGCAATAATTCTAACTGGCAAAGTAATATTTGGGTAAAGCAGACCCCTGCGCAATTCTTAGGAGTGCCATGATAGCCAATACCTTAAAAACCGCTGATAACAATGCAACGCCTTTTGGAAGCGGGGTAGATCTTGACGAGTTGGAACCTGTAAATCGGCGGCGTATTCTTGTCGTGGACGACGAACCCGATACTATTACCCTTTTAAAACATATTTTCATCAATGACGGCTTCAATGTTGCAGGGGCATTAAGCGGCAAAGAAGCCATAAAAAAGATTAACGATATCAATCCCTCAATTGTAATTCTTGACCTGCTCATGCCAGACATGGATGGCAGTCAGACGCTGGATGCGATACGCAAGATTAATGACATTCCCGTCATCGTTTTATCCGCAGTCAACCAAAAAGAAGAGATTGTTAATCTGCTGCAACGCGGAGTAGATGATTACATCACCAAGCCCTTTAACAGTGCTGAAGTAACTGCACGTGTGCACGCCGTACTGCGTCGTGCCGAAAAGCCCATGATTCTGAATGTACTTTCCTTCCCAGGCGTGGACTTGATTATTGATCTTGAAACTTACGAAGTTACTTATAGAGGCAGCACCATCCAACTCACCGGCAAGATGTTTGAAGTGCTTGCTTTATTGGGTAAATCCGCCCCTAAAGTAGTCAACTATCAAGAATTAACAGAAAAGGTTTGGGGAGAGAATTCGGCTTCTGTTCGCAATCGTTTAAAATATCTTGTTTATTTGCTGCGCCAAGAATTTTTAAAGATAGACGATAAAGTTGAACTCATAGAAAACATTGACCGCTTGGGTTATAAATTGATCACTGGCGAATAAACTGACTGTTTGTTAAATATTGATTTATTGCTACAATGAGGATGATATAATATCATTCTCATTTTGTAAATGAAGTTTTAGTTAAAAATACCAATTTTATAGATTGTCTTAAACGGTGTGCCGAAAAGGGAGAAAAAGGGCTGTTTATGTCTACACAAACCTTAACCATGAAAGAAGGGGTTGACCTGGATCAAAGAGTTCCAGGTGAACATCCGCGAATACTTCTTATTGATGATGAACCCGATAATATCACCTTACTTAAACTTATGTTTCAAGCGAAGGGGTTTGATGTCAGTGGGGCATGCAGCGGTAAGGAAGCACTAAAAAAAATACATGAAGTCAAACCGAATCTAATTATTCTCGATCTCATGATGCCTGAGATGGATGGTTGGCAAACATATCAGCAACTGCGAATGATAACAGAATTGCCAGTAATAGTGGTCTCTGCTGCACGGCAAACTGAAAATGTAGTTAAAGCACTTCAGATGGGGATGGACGATTACATCACAAAGCCGTTTGACCAGGCTGAGGTTGTCGCCAGGGTTAACAGTGTGCTGCGACGGAGCGTTAAAAAGCAAAAACTCAATAGAATGGGCTTTTCAATGATTGAGTTGATCCTTGATCTAGATTCACAAGAAATTGTCTATAAGGGTGAAAGGGTTCAGCTCACTGGCAGGATGTTTGAAGTTCTGTTGGTGTTGGCGAAGAATGCCCCAAGGGTTTTACCTTATGATGAGATCACTAACGAAATTTGGGGCGAAACAACCCTTTCAGCTCACAACCGTTTAAAATACCTGGTCTATTTGCTTCGACAGGAGTTCCTCAGGATAGATGGTGATAACCCGGTGATTAAGAATATCGATCGTGTGGGTTACAAATTGATGACTGAGAATTGACATTTGAAAGTTTTGATTGTCGGCCCTGGCAGGTTATAATTCTGCCAGGAGTTTTTTATTATGGCACAAGTTCCGACCCGAGACCGGTTTGACAGCGAACACAGCACTCCCAGGCCGCAGCGCAGGCCTGAGTGGATCAAGGTGCAAGCGCCAAATGGTGAGTCCTATACCAAACTGCAGGCGCTTATGCGCAGCAAAGAACTTCACACCGTTTGTGAAGAGGCGGCATGTCCGAACATGGGAGAATGTTGGGGCAGCGGCACCGCAACCTTCCTGATCCTGGGTAATGTTTGCACGCGTGCATGTCGTTTTTGCGATATAAAACACGGCCGACCTGGCGAGTTGGATTGGGAAGAGCCTGAACGCGTAGCTCAAGCAGTCAAAACCATGAACCTGAAACATGCTGTGATCACTTCGGTTAATCGAGACGAACGTGAAGATGGCGGTGCACCGATCTTTGCGGCCATCATTCGCCGAATCCGTGAGTTGATTCCAACCTGCTCGGTTGAAGTGCTAATCCCGGATTTCAAAGCCAGCCTGTCCGCGTTGAAAATCGTCATGGATGAGAGACCGGAAATTCTCAATCATAATGTTGAGACTGTGCCCTCATTGTTCAAGAAAGTTCAGCCTCAAGACCGTTATGAATGGTCTGAGGCAGTGCTAAAAAATGCCAAAATGCTTGACCCTGACGTATTGACCAAATCTGGCATCATGTTGGGCCTGGGTGAAACCATTGCCGAGGTTAAAGAAGTAATGCAAGACTTGCGTGATTGGGATGTGGATATTTTAACTATCGGGCAATACTTGCAGCCCAGTCGCAAGCATATGCCCATTGAACGTTATTACACACTTGAAGAGTTTGCTGAGCTAAAAGCGTATGGGTTGGCAATCGGATTCAAATGGGTCGAAAGTGCGCCGTTGGTGCGTTCTTCATACCATGCGGTCGATCAGGTTAGGGCATTAAGCAAGGTTCATAAATCGTTACATGAAAAATAGTATTGGATATAGATAAAAAAAACCGGGAGTTCACACAACTTTGTGACTCCCGATTTTTGTTTAGAGGTTGAGTACAGCTTTTGTTGCAATCTCAAACATCAGGCGGCGGTCATCACCGCGTTTATTCCATTCCCGCCCATCCCACCCTTCGGGGATGACCAGATCGCCGCCGTAGACCACTTGTCCCAGGGTGATCTCGCGGAATTGCGCCACGGCAAAAAAGGCGGCGGCTTCCATTTCGACCACATCGCAGCCGTCAGCCATGCGCGTATTTCGTTTGCCTTTGGTTTCACGATAAATGGCATCAGTTGTCCAGGTTTTTCCGGTGTGATACGCTAAACCTGATTCTTTGAACGCTTTTTCGAGCGCAGCCACACCTTTGAGGTTTGCTTTCACTTCTCTGGCGGGCGGCAGATAATGGTAAGAAGTGCCTTCATCGCGGATCGCAGCGGTGAGGATGATTGGATGACCTGCATCAATTTCATGGTTGAGTACTCCGCAGCCACCGCAAACGATATAATTTGTAACCCCCACCGCAATCAATTCTTCGAGAAAACCGGCTGCCAGTGGTGCACCCACACCCGGGTGAAAGACTAAAATTGGTTTTCCATCAACAAGATACGAATAAACCGGGTGGTCGCCAATTTCTGAGTGCAGGTCACCTAATTTGGTCAGTTTGCCTTCAGTCAGCAAAATGTCGAACACGTCTTTGAAAAAGCACAATACAGCTCTTGCCGGAATTGGTCCGCTTTTTGAAAAGCGATATGGGTCCGGCATCAGAATAGCAGATCGATCATTATCAAATTCAAGGATGGGTGATTTGTGTGTCATAGAATCCTAGTCATTTGCCAGTACTATAATTTTGTCGCTGGCTGAAAAAATAATTTTCTCTGATTTATCCGGGTTTAGATGAATGCCATAGGCTTGTGAAGCATTTCTGGCATCAGCCATCAGGCGGTATCCAATCGGGGTTTCATTCTTCCTTTTGGCAGATTCAATGATAGTGTAGAAGTTGACGGCTTTGCCTGTTTCGACGTATTCAGACATTGGTTTGAGGTAAATCTCAGAGCCGTCGGTATCGAATATATCCTGGAAGACCGAATTTAAGGCTTTGTTTTCTGAAACCTGTGCCATCATCAAACTGATCAGTTTATCGCTGACTATAAAATCATCTGCCTGTGAAACTTCAGCCAGGTTGCGGTTGCGAATGTCAAGCATTTCACTGACGATTGAGAAGTTATGACCTGTCTTTTCTGCAATATCACGCAAGTGAAGTAAGGTAATCATGGTGCGGGCATCAGCTTTTTGAACTGCCAGATCATCAGAGTAGCATAAGAGAATAATATGTTCGAAAGAGCCAAGCTCGATGGATTCAAGATTCTTGCGATCTGTGATATCGCCTTCATGGAAGATTAATTTTTGGTTTTTCAATTCCTTAGACAGCTCATCCAGTTTTTCTTTAACGCCATCCGCAGCCGCCACGATTGTGATAACAGAACCTTGGGTGACGTAGTTGTCAAGTTCACGGATGATGGAGGGTGCTTTCCAGTTCCATCCCATGACCAGGGTTTTTTCTGGTTTTGAATTGTAACTTTTCATGGAATTTATTAATTCAGTCTGAACGGCTGATTTACCATTGATAAAGATTTTGTCATCATCTTCTGCGACCACAATTAAATTATGATCAGAGGTAATAATTGTATCCATAGGAGGATTCAACTGAGCAGATCTGCCATCAGTGCGGATGCCCATGACACAATTCTTGTTAAATAGCGGAAGAATTTCACCATAGGTTTTTCCGACCAGTTCAGGGAAGGGTTTGATGTAGATTTCATCACCGCCAAAATCCATCAGTTCGGTATAAACCACTGATAAGCCGGATTGACGGCAGGTTTGTGCGATGATGCGGGCAACGATCTCACCGGTTTGAATGGTTTCGAGTTCATCTTTACCTACGATCTTGGCAATTTCAGAATTGCGCGGATTTCTTATCTCGGCAATGATGTGATAAGGCTCCTGGCGGCGATCCGGGTGGTTGGTGATCGCCAGGATGATTTTGATTACTTCTGAATCAGGGTCTTCGCTCTCTTCAGGAGATAAGATGATAATTGATCGGGATGAGTTGATCGAAACGATGCTGAGATCATTGATATCCATGGGGCTGCCGGTGCGGCAAACGATGCGTGTAACGCCTGTTTTGCCGATGCGACCTTGCAACGATTCTTCCATTTCAACTTTGTCGAGTTCGCTCAGAAGGGCAATGCAGGAAGATTTTTGATTGTCGTTGGCTAAAACAAGCTCAGGAATAATGGTATAGACTTGTTCTGTCCAACCTAAAATGACGGTGTGGTTTTCTTCGAGGAGTCGTGAGTGACCTTTGCGCAGATCATCCAGTTTGGCTTCAATGGCTGAAGATAAGATACCAATCAAAGTGCTGATGACAAAAACACCGCCAATGGTCACCACAAGCATAGCAATGCGGAATCCCCAACCGGCATCACCGCCCATGGTGCCAGCATCCAGGGTACGCATCAAGTTACGCCAGAAAGCTTCCCAAAAACTTAAAGGGGCTTCACCATCAGGTGAAATCTTAAATACTGTTACCACAACAGCCATTAAGCCAATAATTACAACCGAAGAAATGGCCAGCCACATAATTAATGCGCCTGAACCTTTCGAAAAAGTATTATCTATTGCGTATTTGAGGCGATCTTTAAATTTAACATCAGATTTCATCAGTAACTCCAAATTTTTTTATAAATTCTCTAAGTGCATCCTTTGCGATCCAGCGCGCTGAGGGTGAATCCTGACTCAATACACGGTTTGCGCAAGCTATTGCTTCTGACCTAAGTGAGGGTTTCCACTTGCCAATGTTGCGAAGCGCCCAATTTACTGCTTTTTTAACGAAATTACGGTTATCGTCCGCAGCGGTTTCAATTAGCGAGAAATAAGACCTTATTATATCGTCAGACACATCTTTGCGGTGAACCACAATGGCAGCGATCATGGCAAAAGACGCCCGTTTAACATATTCTTCTTCACGAACAGCCCATTGAGGGATCACTTCGAGCATATCAGGTGCGTGGATAAAAAGTTCATCGGTGACGATATCACATATATCCCAGGAATCAAATTCGACGACCCAGGCTTCCAATTGGGCAAGTGTCACTTGAGCCGGATCATCCACCATGGAAGCTAGAATCCGCGCTTCATGAATTCCCGTTTGCCATAATTCAAGGGCGAGAGTGTGATTTTTAATGCCTTTTGCAATCCGACGCAAGTCGTAAATGGAAACCCCCAACCTTTCATGGCCCACTATCCCAAACCTTGTTTGGGAGGCAAGTGTTTCAGTGTTTGAAAGGGCTCGAAGCTGATCGAGTAAGTCGTTTGCAGAGGGGGAAACTGTCATATTGCACCTATTTTGAAGAGAGGTATTGTTCAATTTTATATCACCGCGCGATTATTGGTAACAAATCAGGCTTAATAATTCTGAGGCAAACGGGATTTGCCAAATTTCTAAAAATAGCTGATTGGGTTTTGATTTTATTGAACCCAACCAGCTTATTGAACTGGTGCATGTGATTATGACAACCAAACGAGTGGAACGTCTATTTGACTGCCTTTAATGTGATCAAATGACGATCAAGGTTTCCGGGTGTGTAATACAAGATTTGGTTTATTTCATCAACAGTCACGCTGCCATCTGAAACCGTAATTTCTGCCCCTTTGCCATAGTGAAAAAGGGGATAAAAAACTTCGGAAGGTGCATCTATGGAGTGATCTGTAACAAACTCAAGTTGGTAAGTTCTGGTAAATGGGTCAAAACATGACTTAACCGGTTCGCCTGCAAGCGCGATTGGGAAGGGACGGATGACCGCTTGAAGCGCCCGACCGCCTGAGTTAAGGTCTGATTTTTCAGTTTGCTGGTCGCGGCAGAAAATGGATAAGTCCTCGTCGTTCCAGAGATCGCCGCGTTCGTTGGAATTATCGGAGGTGTAGTTCCAGAGGGTGTAATTGAGCAGGTTGGCTTCGAGTGTGCTCATGCTGCGATCCATGGCTTTGACATGGTTACGGTAATCTCCACTGCGGAAGGCTTTCTTTTTATCCATGTCAAACGGAATGCCAAACTCGCCAATCAGGAGGGGGATGTTGCCCAATCTTTCTTTGTTAAGTCGTTTGACTTCGGCAAGTTGAGCCACGTAAGCTTCATCCACTTTCTTTTTGCCAATGATAACTTGTTGTGTGATCTCGTTGAAACCCAGGAATGAGATATACTTCTTTAAAAACAATAGTGGTCCATCGTACCAATGCGGTACGTTGACCATATTCAATTCTGCGGCTTCCTCCCAAAATGGCGGGTGGTTATTGACTTCGCTCTCCATGAATCCAATCCAACCGGCTTTTACAGTGCGGATGTTGGCTGTCATTTTCTGAATGAATGGCTTCATGTAATCTTGCACAAAATTGACTTCGTGTCCGTTAATTATGTGAAAGTGATCCGGTTTTAGCAGAACAGGCTTTCCATCGGCATCCACATCCCAAACACCATTTTGCTTCCACACACATTCACGGCCTGGCAGCCAGGCGGATTTCTTTTCTGCGTTTAAAGTGACCAAGCCCTTTTGGAAAGTGCCCATCACGTTACGGACTAAATGTTTTACTCTTTGGGGATATCCTGCGCCAAGAAGGATGGATTGCCATGGCGTGGGGACGATGCCGATATCCATGTATCCATAAAGTGTCGTCAAATCTTTCACACCAACATATCCGCGCTGCGGTTCATTAAGGGTGTCAAACCCCATCACACAATCCAAATCTTTGAGCTTTTGGGCAACCTTCTTCATAGCTGCGAAATAGTGTTCCTGCAAGTAATCTTGAATGTGCTTGCCTTCAACCATGGTTTTAGGAGCGAAATCGTTGCCGGCAAAGAAAAGGGCAAACATGGTCGCTGCCGCCAGTTTATAGGCGTTGGTCGGCCAGATCATCCGCGGAAAAGGGTCTCCATGTGTCTGATGGACGATGGCGGCTCCGGTTTCTTTAAAATTGCGCATATCAAACCCGGCAGCTTCAAGCGTCCAACCCGGGGCGCCATCACCGCCAGAAAAGCGTGAATAGACATCTTGATGCGGATCGATGAAGACATGCAGACCATATTCGCCAGCTTTCTTAACTACAGCATGCAAATAATCCAGATATTCCTCATCATAAATTCCCGGTCCGGCGTGTTCGACAGCTTCCCAGGTGATCAAGAAACGCAGGCAGTTGAAACCCCACAGGCGCAGACGGGCATAGTGTTCATCCGCTTCAGCAAGCGGAAACGGTCTGTCCACAAAAGAAACATTTTGGTGGTCAAAAAATCCTTCCGGGTTCCAGGTGGCGCCATTGGGTTTGGTGGGTACTTTAGTGCTGCCTCCGAGGTTGACCCCTCGCAGCATAACGGTACGTCCGGTTTCGTCGATCAGCCAGGGCCCTTTAGTTTTAATCATCTCTTTCTCCGTCTATTTTATTTTTTATATCTTCTATTAACGGCGTTAATTCCAGCAGTAAGACCTGCTAGAACGGGGGTTAAAGCACTAATAATCAAAATTTGAATCAAACCAATTAATGCCAGGAAACTGGTAAGGTAATCTGGCAAAGTCCAGGTGACGATCGGGCCGTTTAAGAAAAAGCTGGCGAGAACAGGCAGCCCTGCAATGAAGATCACTGTGAATCCAAGCCAGAGGGTTTTCAAGCCGTTTTCATTTGGAGAATTATTAAAGCTTTTGTTGTAGAAGTTAACCACCAACCAGACTAATACTAAAGCCACTGCGGTCGTGGTAGCGACATAAAGAATTAAATCCATTTCACTGATAATGGAACTCAACGAATAGACTTTACGGTCAATAATGAGGTACCTCAAATTAAATAAAGCAACAAACAAGATGCCGCCAAGCACCCATGTGAACGAATGGATTTTACGCTGACGAATCAAAAGGGTAATAGCCACCGCCAGCAGGATTCCAATGGGGATGGCTCGGATCACACGGTCAGTAAACAGTTTTTGTGAGCGCAGCTCCTGAATGACTGATTGTGTGTCAACCACTGTATTGGATTTTAAAAGCTTCAGTGCTTTAGCTTCTTTGCCAAGCGCAGTTGCGTAGGCATTGAGTAAACCTGATTGTTGATCTCCAGTTGCACCGGGCAGGGCAGAGATTACATCCTCTGGTAATGAAAGCATACCAGTTTGTACCTCACCTTGTGTAGAGGCAGGCAGATTAATCCCAAGTATGGCTGAAAGCGTAGGGGCAATATCCACCATTTGGATGTCGGGATACTGGCCGGGGATGACCCCTGCGCCAACCATGACGAAAGGTTCAAGCAAGCAGTCGGCATCCTGGCCGCCATGGCCGCCGGCATCAATTTGTCCGTGGTCGCTAAAAACTACCAGCGTGTCTTTTGAGAAATCGAGTGTTGAGACGACTTCAGCTAGCATGTGATCGGTACGCGTCGCGGCCGCGTCCCAGTTTGGTGATTGCGGACCGCCTTCATGATGTCCGGCATAATCCACCTGGTCAAGATGGATAAGCACCACTTGAGCCTCATTGTTTTGCAGCCAGGGGATGGCAGCTTTCATGACTTCAATATCCGCAGCATTATCTTCGCCGGGGGTATAAAAACTGAAATCTACATCAGATTGCGGGATTAATTTTTCAAACCAGTAATAACCGCTGACAGCAGTCTTCCAACCATGGAGGTGGGCGCTGCTGAATAGGTTATCTTGTGTGAAAGTCGGGATGTCTTCGTAATCGACGTTGAAGGCTGGGCCGTCATTAAGTTCGGGCCAAGCGCCTGTGAGGATGGTGGAGTAGCCAGGTTGCGAGAAGGATGGCGGCTGGCTGTGCATCAAGGCGGAAGCGCCTTCTGAGCGTAATTGGGCCAGGGTTGGCATGACATCCGCTTTAAGCGAGGTGTCATAGCGCAAGGCGTCAATCAGCACGATCACCAATCGCTCGGTGGAAGGTGTGCCAAGAGGGGCTCCTGGTTGAGGTGGATTATCTTTGATTTGAGAACGATAATTAAAATTTGAGGCGATTTGAGCGGTTGCCCACAAATAAGCACCGGCAGCAATTCCAAATAGCAGGAGTATTGAGACGATCCATTTAATTGCGTTTTTCATGACACTCCTATTTGCACAAAGTTTTTGTTGCACATTGCCAAAATATCCTGACCCCAATAGTGAGTTTATTTTATAACAATATTCATTGAATATGTATGTTTTTCAAAATATAAACTCCCCTCTTCCTTGTTTGAGGGAGAGGGGAGGGAAAGAAGGCAGAATTTTTGGGTGCTATTTCCAGATATGGATTATCCAGACACTTCTTTCATCTCACGGCTAGCGTGGATGTTGATACCGGTGTCCAAAACATTTTCTAGGATCACCTGGTCAAGGCTGACTGGTGTTTTTACTTCCACCTGTCGAAGCACAGATAATAGTTCGGGGATCCTCGGTTTGGGAAAAGGTGCAGAGGTATACACTGGCAGCAGAGGATGCAAGCCACCCTTAAGCCGTACCGAACTGGCCACCATGCGGCGTGGATCAGTGAGTTCTTGCTGCGCATAATCTTTTCCGCGTTTGCAGCCGTTTTCAACATCAATCACGGTCTGGCCGTCGCGGGTGACAATCAGGGTGCAGCCCTTGGGGCAGGTGACACAGATCACTTTCTCTGATAATTTTGCCATAAGTTCCTACCTTTTTACGATCGCTACCATTAATTCACCGGCTGCCTTGACTTCATCCATCAGCGCAGGTTTGAGTGGGATGGTGACCATCTCGCCGGGACGGGCATAGGGTTCACCTTTGCGGTGTAACAGCTTTTCGCCGCTGCGCACTTCGACCCACACCGGCGCTTCAATCGGTTGGCGCACGCGCATTTGAATGCGGATCTCGCCATCCGCCAGATGGTCAGGGTTGATGGTGTGCGGCACCACGTAGCGCACGTTCTCGCCTGGTTTGACAGGAATGGTTTTGGCGTTGGGTTGGGGTCCGTTTTGCACCAGTTGGGCTGCCGAGCGGCCGGCGATCAAACCGGCTTCGGTGACCCAATCCACCAGGTCGTAGACATGCACCACATTGCCGGCTGAATAAATGCCCGGGATGTTGGTTTGAAAACCATCATCCACAAACGGACCGGCGGTAACAGGGTCGATCAAAACGCCTGCCTGCCTAGAGAGTTCGTTTTCAGGGATCAGACCAACCGAGAGCAGCAGTGTATCACAGGGGATAATCTCTTCCGTGCCGGGGATGTAGTTCCATTTATCATCCACGGCCACGGCTTCGATGGCTTCTACGCGATTCTTGCCGATGATGTTCTTGACTGTGTGTTTGAGTTGCAGTTCAATATCAAAATCCATCAGACATTGCACATAATTGCGGGTTAGGCCAGAAAGATAGGGCATCACTTCGAGCACACGCTCCACTTTTGCACCTTCAAAGGTCAGACGACGGGCCATGATCATGCCAATATCGCCGGAACCTAAAATAACGAAGTTCTTTCCGGGCATATAACCTTCAACATTTACCCAGCGTTGGGCAGTGCCGGCGGTGTAGACCCCCGCGGGGCGGGTACCCGGCAGGCGCACCTGGGCGCGTGTGCGCTCGCGGCAGCCCATGGACAGCACAACCGCTTTCGCCTGGATGGTGAGAAATCCGTAGCGCTTGCTGGTGGCGGTGATACGGTGGTCGCGGGTGATCTCAAGCACCATGGTGTCGAGCAAAAAATCGACCCCTACTTGATAGGCTTCGTTGATGAAACGCTGCGCGTAAGAAGGGCCGGGTAAATCCTGTTTGAAGACCTCCACACCAAAACCGTTGTGGATGCACTGCAGCAGGATGCCGCCGGGCTCTATATCACGTTCGATGATCAGCACATCTTGAGCGCCGTTCTTCTTGGCTGAAATGGCTGCAGCTAATCCGCCAGGCCCAGAGCCGATAACGACCACGTCATAATGTTCTTTGATGGTCATTTCAGGCCTCCACTTCTTTGGTCTGGCGCTGCAAAAATTCAGAGCCGGACCCTTTTTTGCTGATGGCGGTAACAGGTAGATTTAGTTCGTGCGCGAGAAGTTCCACTACGCGTGGCATGTCAAAAGAACCGAGGCAGCGGCCAGTGCCCAGCCATGTGCGCCGTTTGATGGCGTCATAAGTTCGAGCGGGCAAAGGGGCGTGGATTTCGGCTACGATTTCGCCTTCGGTGATCATTTCGCAGCGGCAGACGATGCGTCCGTAGCTTGGATCTTTGGTGACCAGTGCGGCTTGTTCTTCGCGGGTCATGTGGTTGAAGCGCGGTCTTGCCTGTCGAATGGGATTCCAGCCTGGTTTTTCGGTCAGTTTCTCACCGCCCTCTTTGAGCAGTTCTGTCACGCGTTGGGCGATGGCCGGTGCAGCGGTTAGACCCGGGCTTTCAATGCCAGCCAGATTGATTAAGCCATCCACTTCACCAGCGCGCTCAATCACAAAATCATTGTGGTAACTCACTCCGGGGGTTTGGCAGGCTGCGTTGCCGGTGGCGCGCAAACCGGCAAACACAGCAATCACTGATCGTGGTGTGATGGAAGGTACCAATTTTTGTGCGCCCTGCCAGATTTCGGCGAGCCCTTCAGGGGTGACGGCTTTATTTTCTTTGTCATCCGTGGTTTGTGAGTTTGGCCCCACCAACACGTTACCGTGGGTGCTGCCCAAGACCAGAATGCCCTTGCTGACCTTGCTCGGCACCGGGAAGAGAATATTGTTGATTTCAATTTCGGCTTTGTCGAGCAGGTAATACTCTCCGCGGCGGGGCGTGATTTTGAATTCCTGGCGGGTCTCTGCGGCGTGCATAACTTCATCTGAATAAGTGCCAGCGGCATTAACCACCCAGCGGCATGCAAAATTTCCCTGGCTGGTGCGGACGCCTGTTACCTTTCTGCCCTCCATGATAAAACCGGTGAAGGCGGTTTCGGTGAGAACTTCAACGCCGTTTTGGATGGCGTTCTCAATGGAAGCCACACAGGCGGCAAACGGATCCACCATGCCAGCGGTGGGGGTGAAAAGGGCACCACTGGTAGCAGGGTTGACCAGAGGTTCACGCTTGAGCATCTCATCCGCGCTGATGATCTCGGTTAGAACGCCGTTCTTCTCGGCACGTTCCTTAAGGGCTGCCAGGCATCCGAACTCATCTTCTCCAATGGCGACGATATAGGCACCACTGCGTTTGAAGGGGATGCCCAATTCTGCACTGACCTGGTCCCACATGGGGTTGGCCAGGCGGTTCATCTCGGCTTTGAGTGAACCGGGCATTGGGTCGTGGCCAGCATGGATGATGGCCGAATTGGCTGAGCTGGCGCCCATGCCAATATCCGATTCGCGTTCGATCAGCAGTACTTTCAAATTAAATCGAGAAAGCGCTCGGGCAGTCATGCATCCGATCACGCCTCCGCCAACAATGATGATGTCATATTTTTTCATGTTATATCCGCCATCAGAAAGCATAAATAAGGTACTAAAACCTAATACCATTATAGTGAGCTTGAATAATCATACGCGAGAATTGCACAGACGTGCAATATGCTTAATTCAAAAAGAGGTTGAGCCAGCACGAAAACCCAGTAGGACTGCACGTTCGTTCAATGAAGATATAATTGGTATTAAAGCAAAATGTAAATGAGGTGATGCATGGAAGATCAGGAAAAGAGTAGTGAGGCATTAAAAGTTGCGCGTATGTATTACTATCAAAACTTGACCACGGATGCCATCGCACATGAACTTAATGTGTCCAGGTCAACGGTGTCAAGGCTGCTGACTTACGCAAAATCACAAGGGCTGATCAGCATTTCAATCCTTGATCCAAATGAGCATCCGCATTATCTAGAAAAAAAGATCGTTGAGTATTTTAAGATCAAAAAGGTGCATGTAGTACCCGTGCCCAGTGTCGCTGGCGAAGCGGAGTGGCTTTCACGCGTGGTGCAATATGCCGCAAAATATCTGAATTCTCTTTTCAATTCAAATATGATCATGGGTATTGCCTGGGGTACGACTATTAGCGGCATATCCAAGTATCTGCTGCCAAAAACCACACACAATTCGCAGATCATCCAGTTGAACGGCGCAGGCAACACGCAATCCATGGGGATTGAATATGCCAGTGAGATCATTGTGCGCTTTGCGCAAAACTACCAGGCTGTTGCCAACTTATTCCCCGTTCCTGCGTTTTTCGATTATTCTGCCACCAAGCAAGCCTTGTGGAAGGAACGCAGCATCCAACGTCTTCTTGACCTGCAAAGCCGGGCTGATATTTTACTTTTTAGTATCGGAGCGGTGGATGCCGGGGTTCCCAGCCATGTTTACAACGCCGGTTATCTTGAAAAAGCGGATTATATTGAGTTTGAGAAGCAAAAGCTGGCGGGGGATATTGCGACAGTGTTTTTCAGGGATGACGGCAGTTATCACAATATTCCCATAAACGACCGCACCAGCGGACCTGATCTGGCTTTGATTCAAAAGAAGTATGGCATTTGCGTAGTATCGGGTTTCGCCAAAGTTAAGGGGTTGGCTGCTGCCCTTAAAGGTAGGTTGATTACTGAATTAATTGTGGATGAACCGACTGCCAGAAATTTGGTGGAAAATCATGTAGTGGTTTAGATTGAGAATAATTGTTAAAAAGGCTTAAATGAAGGAAAGTATTGATATTGAATCAAAAAAACAGGATGGCATTAATAAATGTTATAAACGATATTATATTTGACAGTAGTACGCCTTTGGCGTATAATAAGCGCATGGACATTGAGGAAACATCTTTTTTTACAAAACATCTCTACGAAATTTCTTTCGGATGATGAGTACGGTGAACTTCAAATGGCATTGTACAAAACCCCTGAATTGGGGAGAACAAAGCCCGGAACGAATGGAATCCGAAAACTTAGGTGGGGTGCAAACAACAAGGGTAAAAGGGGCGGGTGTAGAATAATTTATTATTGGTTTAATTTGAAAGATAAATTATTGATGATGTATATTTATCCAAAAAATGAACAAACAGATTTGTCACCGGAACAGTTGAAAGTTCTTAGTAATATTGTTGAAGAAGAAAAAGGTAGGAGTAAATAAAAATGGAAAATGACATGTTTGAAGAATTAGTAGAAAGTGTGCGTGAGGGAATGGCAATTATGCGAGGCGAAAAAAAACCATCTCGTTCTTTCCACTTTGAACCAAATGAAGTTCAAACGATTCGTAGTAAATATGGATTTTCTCAATCAGAATTTGCATCATTGATGGGAATTAGCATTAATACATTGCAAAATTGGGAACAAGGACGGAGAAAACCAACTGGTTCAGCAAAAATATTGCTTAGAATTGCTGAAAAAAATCCAGAGGTATTGTTGAACGCCACAAATAATGCTTGAGTTTGAACATTGATAAAGAATTTCTTTTCCAATATAAAAAAATGCACCTAAATCATTTAGGTGCATTTTTTACACTGCAAACGATTTTAAAAATTTCAAAAATGCTAAATAATAACCAATATTATTCTTCATTTGAGCCATTAAAAAGGAACTGATGCATGAATCTTTTGGGAATCAGTTCCTTTTGCTATTCCAGTTAATTCTTGGGCGGATACCCCGTTATGTTTCGAATATCTTCATAAAGCGGTTTGAGCCGGTCATACATCTTGAGATAAACCTTGTTGTAAAGTTCGTCGTAAATCTTATGGTTTTCTGCAATCGGTTCAAAAGTGGAACCGGTACGGGTCATTTCTTTGACAGCAACATCAAAATCAGGATGCAGCTTTAGTCCGACAGCAAGATCCATGGCAGCGCCGAGGCCGCTAGCCTCATAAACGTGCGGATTGGTGGTGGGCAGACCAAAGATATCCGCGGTGAGCTGCATGGCTGCCTTGCTCTGGCTGCCACCACCGGCAACACGTATTTGATCAATTGGCACTTTGGTATGCTTGTTCGTGCGATCCGCGCCTTCACGCAAGGCATAGGCCAAGCCTTCGAGCATGGAGCGATACATGTGTGCACGAGTGTGCACGTCGCCAAACCCCACAATGGCGCCCTTGGCTTCGGGGCCTGGTACTTTAAGACCAGGGGACCAATAAGGCTGAAGCATTAATCCAAGCGAGCCGGCCGGCACAGAATTGACCAAATCGTCAAAGAGTTCTTCGGTTTCAATGCCGCGCTTAGTTGCCAGACGCTCTTCATTTTGACCGAATTCACGTTTAAACCAGGTTACCATCCAATATCCGCGGTAGACCTGAATCTCAAGCGCGTAAGCACCAGGAACCGCAGAGGGGTATGGAGGAATCAAGGGAATAGCTTCGACATACTTGGTTTGTGTCGTGTTAATCGTGGCGGTCGTGCCGTACGAGAGGCAGGCAATGTTGGGGTCTACACAACCCGCGCCGATGACTTCACAGGCTTTGTCGGCTGCGGCTGCAATCACCGGCAACCCTGCGGGGATTCCTGATAAGGCTGCAGCTTCAGCGGATATCTCGCCCAGGCTCCCTGTCGGGTGGACAAGGTCAACCAGCATGCTTTCGTTTACCGGAACAGCCTGCCACTTCCAATCAGATTTGGCGCACCACTTTAAGTTTTTATAGTCAAAAGGAATATAAGCAACTTGTGATCCGACCGAATCTTTAAAAAGGCCGGTGAGTTTGAAATTCAAATAACCAGAAAGCAAAACATATTTGTGGGTGTTGTTCCAAATTTCCGGTTCATTTTTTTGCAGCCAGTTGCATTCAGCTTCTGCTTGCAGGTAGGCGACTGTTTCAGTCATCCCCGCCAACTTGAACAACAAGCCCCACATGCCGCTGACCGGTTTTAAACCAGGGGTACGGCGCTGATCCAGCCAATGGATGGCCGGGCGCAGGGGTTGGCCGTTCTTGTCGAGGTTGATCAGGGTGGAGCGCTGAGTGGTAACTGAAACACCAGCAATGGCATTTTTATCAACATTGGGCTGGGTCCACAATTTTTGGCATGCCTCACAAACCGCATCCCAGAATACCTGTGGATGTTGTTCTGCCAACCCGGGGGCGGTGGAGAAATAGGGCTCAATCACCACCCGGCTTTTGGCGATCAAATTACCTTGAAGATCGAATATCAAGGCACGTACAGATTGTGTTCCGACATCAATTGCCAATAATTGTTCGCCAGCCATTATTTTTCCTCCAGGTCTTTGCTCCAGCGTCGGGCACGCTGATCAGCGGACATATCCAAACCAAGGGTGCCGCCGGGGTTCATGATGTTGTGCGGATCAAAGTGTTGTTTCAAACTGCGGATGACATCCATTTGCGGAGTGCCGATCTGGTCTTCAAGCCAGGGTGAGGATTGTTTGCCGACACCATGGTGATGGCTGAGTGCGGCGCCGCTTTTTTGAATCGCATCCAATACTCCATATTGTAAGTCAAGGTACTCCTTTAGGGAATTACTTTTGACAATGAAAATGAAATACAGGTTGCCGCCTTGCGGGTAGGCGTGTGAAATGTGGGTCATACACACCGTTTGCGGACGATTCTTAATGAATGCTCTCACCTGCTTGTGCACATTTTCCATTTGAGACCAGGTCACTGAGCATTCCAGTGTGTCAATCAGGATGCCAAAATCTTGAAGGTCTTCACGCATGTACGGATCTCTGAAACGTCCATGTTCCCAGTTTTTGGTCACACCGGCAAAACTCAACTCAAAGGCGCCGTATTTTCGGCAGATACGGCGGATTTTGCGGTCTACGTTTACTGAAAATCCGCGCTCGCCGTCAGTGTGGCCGAGCAGCAAACATTTCTGCATGGGCTGGTAGCCCAGTACCTTGAGCACGGAATCAGCGATGGTGCCTTCGATGTGATAAAGCTTCATGGCCACATCCGTTTCTTCGGGGTCGGAGAGCCTGAAGACAGAAGGGAGGCCAAATTCTGCCTGCATGATTTCACGGCAGGCTTCGCGGGCATCCTGCCAGTTCTTAAACATGTAGCTATAGCGTTTGCGATTCTCAGGCTGCCAGCGGAAGACTTTGAGGGTTACATTGGTGAGTACGCCAAAAGCGCCTTCAGAACCCATCATGATCTGGTCGAAATCAGGGCCGTTGGCGCTGCGGGGATGTTCAAATGTTTTGAAAACACCGCGCGGGGTAACGTATTCCTGGGCGATGACAATGTCTTCGATTTTGCCGTAATAGGTAGAGTTCTGACCAGCACCGCGGGTGACCACCCAACCGCCCACGCTGGAATATTCAAAAGACTGGGGGAAATGTCCGCAGGAGTAGGCGCGTTTGGCATTTAATTTGGTCTGAGCGTGATTCAAGAGGTCTTCCAACTGCGGACCGGTCATGCCTGCCTGCACGGTGATGGTTTGATCCATTTCGTTGAAATTGACCACCTTGTTCATGTGTTTGCTCATATCCAGCGCGATGCCGCCTTTGACGGCTTCCAAACCGCGGGTGACGGTTGAACCGGCGCCGTAAATATAAACAGGAATGGCTTCATGGTCGCAATATTTAATAATCTCTTCAATTTCAACCTGCGAACGAGGAGCCACCACCGCTTCAGAGATGTTTTCGATGATATGGCGCCGAAGTCGCAGGGCATCAATCATGCCGCCGCCGTAAGATTTGGCGGTACGCTCAAACGTGTCAGTGCGCACGTTTTCTTTGCCGCAGATGCGCTGAAATTCTTGAAGGTGTTTTTCTGGCAGTTTGGAGGGCATGTTGTCCGGGATGGAATCCAGCGCCAAATCAAGAGGTTCTTGAAAATCTTCACACTTCATATTGAAGGTATCAAGCATCAACTTTACCAGACCACTGTTGGGGTGCTTGAAACCAGCAAGATCGCCCCATTTGAAGAGCGAACGATAAGTACCTGCAGGAGTGGGGTCTTCGTACCAGGCGGGGGTGCACTTTTGTTTGGCCATTTTATCTCTCCAATCGTGGTATGTGATTAATCAGCAAATCCCGTGGGGGATGGGCTGTAAGAATGTTCGTAAATCTCGCGGTATCGTTTTTCTTCAAGCTGCCATTTGGTGTCATCCCATCCGAGTTCGGGTTGGGCAATCGCACGGATGCGATTCATTAGTGCGCTTGCGCCGTCTGGCAGCAGCATTCCCAAACGCACTCGCCGTAGTAATAAGTCATCCAGGTGCTCCACACCGCCGGTGCGAGCCGTCCAGCGGATCTCAGACCACAAGTTGGGCAGGTTGCCAATGGGTTGATTCTCGCCCTCTTTGGCGCAATTGAGCAAGTCATCCGTCTCACTGCCGTAGCGACCGAGCAGGTAAGCAAACTCAGAAGAAAGCACTCTGCCTTGAGACAGGGTCTCTGGCAAAGGATCGAAATAGCGTTTTCGAACACTCAAATCGATGGGGTGAGGTAATTTCGCAGATGCCTTTAATAAAGCCTCTTCAGCCATAATGCGGAATGTAGTAAGTTTGCCGCCGGTGACTGTGATCAATCCGTCTTCTTCCCAGACCACATGGGCGCGCGACTCTTTGGAGGGGTCGGATGCGCCGGTGTTGATTACTGGGCGAAGGCCGGCAAAACTAGATAGAATATCCTGCCGATTTAGGGATGCGGAAGGGAAGGTGGCGTTGCCGGCCTCCAGGATGTAATCAATTTCCTGCTGGGTGGTAAAAGGTTCTCCTTTTGACAATGGCGCCGAATGATCCAGGTCAGTAGTGCCGATCATAGTGGTGCCTTCCCAGGGGATGCCGAACATGGCGCGTCCGTCGCGGGGATGGAGCAAGGTGACAGCGTAAGGCAGGGGCAGTTTCTTATACGGAAAGATCAGGTGCGAACCGCGCAACCGTCGCAGCCGGGCTGGTGCGTTCACATGGGCGCGCAATTCGTCACTCCACGGGCCGGTGGCATTGATTACCACCGCTGATTTGACTTCGAGCTCTCCTAGCTCAGAGGAACCCTGATCATTAACTTGCACACCGCAGACACTACCGCTTTGGTCGCGGAGCAACTTTTCGACCTTGCAATAATTGATGGCGGTGCCACCGGCTTCCACACCTTCGCGGATGATGTGGTTGACCAGCCTGGCATCATCCATTTCGGCGTCATAATAAAGGAATGCGCCTTTCAAATCTGGTTTGTCGATTTGGGGGCAGATGCGCAGTACCTTGCGTTTCGAAAAAAACGAATGCTGCCATTTGGGTGCCAGCAAATCATAGATCACAACACCGATGGCAAATTGACTTGAAACCTTGAATTTGTCAGGGCAGGGCATGATGAATCCCAGTGGTGTGACCAGGTTTTTGGCTTCCTTGAGCATCCATTCGCGTTCTCGCACCGATTCTCGGGTGACATCGAACTGTTTGTTGCGCAGGTAGCGGAATCCGCCGTGTACCAGTTTTGAAGATCGACTTGAAGTGCCAAAGGAGAAATCTGTGGCTTCAACGAGCAGGGTTTTATACCCTTCTGCGACTGCACGCCGAAATACCCCTGCGCCGGTGATGCCGCCGCCAATTACGATCACATCCCAATTGCCGTCCAGTTCTTTCCAGACTGATTGCCTCCAACCTTTTTCCCACATCGTTATGCTCCTTTAGATACGCCGATTGAAATAATTGCTTTCTGCATCAATTGGATGCTGTCTTGCATCACTTGCCGGGTCACTTCTTCAACTTTATAAAAATCGTTTGAAAGTACGGCTGATAATAATTTTTTGTAGAATGAACGCGAATGGGCTCTGGATTCGGGGTTGCTGAAATAAAGGTTGCCCATTTTGTTGTAGGGATCTCCAAAGCCGTTGAGAATCAGGGTAAAAATTGGATTTTTCGAAAAAATGGTTAATTGTTTGTGAAGGTCGAGATCGCGTCGGGTAAATTCTTCAGCGGTATCTTCAATGTTTTGCAAAGATTCTAAAAGATGAATCACTTCATTAAGCGAGTTTTGCATGGCCATGCGCGTATAGGCAGGTGCCAAGAGCAGCCGAATTTGCAACAGGTTGGTGACGAAATCAGAAGGGACTTTATCCTGATGTTGGGCAATGGTGGTGAGGATGAGCAAATTGCCTTCACACCAGTAATCCTTTACCCTCGTGGCGCGGCCGTGGTGAATCTCAATCCAGCCGTCGCGAGAGAGACGCTGCAACGCTTCACGCAGGGTGGGGCGTGTGACCCCCAGACTTTCGGCCAATTCGCGTTCGGGTGGCAGGTATGAATTGATCGGGAAGGTGCCATCCAGTATGGCTTCGACCAGGCGGTTTTCAGCCAGTTCAGCAGGTTTTGGTTGGATATCCCAGGTGGCCATAGAGAGGTTGCTCCATTCAATTTGAAATTGGTAAGAGGTCATACCAGTTATGAATATTGTAGCAACATTTTCTGATTATTCAATATGCAGTTTTGTTTATAATTGGAAAAGATCGAGATTTATCCACACTTATATACGCAATTATTGCTTATATGTGGCGCTAGTGTTTTAACAACCCCCCATATATGGTGTATGTGCTACGTAAACACTTGGGATATAATGAACAGATGGATGTGAAACGCAAATCGATCACCCCGAGTGTTGCCAGAGTGCTGATTGGAATAGTTACCTTTTTCAATCTTCAGTGTGCATTCTTTTTCCTGTTTCGGCCTGCTGATTACGCCCCCGGGTTTGAATTGACTGGTGTGCCTGGTGCGGCCATCATCCAGGGGATGGGGCTGCTTTTTGTGATGTGGAACGTCCCCTATCTGTTTGCTCTGGTCAATCCGCTGAAGTACACCGTCTCTCTGATCGAAGCTGTAATCATGCAGGCAGTAGGGATGTTTGGAGAAACCATTCTTCTGTTGCTCTTAAAAGGCGAACACCCGCTGATTAAGGCGAGTGTTCTGCGGTTTATTGTTTTTGATGGGGCTGGCTTGGTTCTGTTGTTGATTGCCCTGTTGCTGATTTTGACCTTTAAACGAACTCAAACCAAATAATATCTATTTGAACAATTCTTCAATCAATGGATTCATTATTGCCCAGTTGGGAGCCAGTACCTGGGCACCATCATCAGTAACCCAAGGCGTGACCATGCTTCTATCCAGGGTGTGGGCATCAAAACCTTTTACCGCTGAAAAGATTAAGGCATAGGCTGTGCGGGGCCAGAGCCATATTGGCAGGTCAGTGTCAATATTGGCAGCAGCCACGGCCAACACCGCGGGGATACGCGGCCATTTGAGCGGATTGAGAACTTCTTTGATGGCAGAGGCAATGAAAAGCTGCCCGCGCTCTTGTCTGAAGAAATCATCGCCAGATTTGCGATCGCGCACGAACGCAAGTGCTTGTTTGCCATCCAGGTGATTAGGGCCGGCTTCCAACCCAGACATGGCTTCGGGCAGGTTTACCGTCACGCCGCCGAAGGCATCCACGATATCCACAAACCCTGAAAATTTGATACGTACCGCATAATTAACCTTGATGCCAAAATTGGCTTCAACCGCTTCTTTGGCCGCTTGCATGCCGCTGCCTGGTGTTGTGAGTTCGGCGAAATAATGTGCGGTATTTATGCGGTTGTCATAATGGTTGGGGATGGTGACCCACAAGTCGCGCGGGATGGAGAGCATCGAAACCTGCGGTAAAACGGGGGGTATGGTGGTCAGGATCATGGTGTCGCTGCGTCCCAGCCAGGGGCTGTCAGACGGACGCCAGTCGATGCCCAACACGAGGGTGGTTACTCGAACAGGTGTGAAAAAGAAGATAAATATCAAGATTAAACACAGCATGACCAGCCAAAACCCTGGTTTTTTCTGGTTATTCTTTTGCCGGGGTGCTTCATAAATTGTTGATTCACCTGAGACAGCCACTTGTATTGGACGAATCTCGGGTTCAAAGACTGCCGGGATGGGTTCTGCATATACTGGCAAAACGGGTTTGCCCGCTTCAGGCTGTGGATCCATCCACGATTCGAAGACGGGAGGGGACTGCGGCTGAGCAGTGGAGGAACCCGGTTTAATGATGGCGTTAAAACGAGATTCGCTGCCGTCTGGTTCTTGATTTTCATTCAGGTTATCGTTCATGCTTTGATTCTAATCCAAGTTTGTCCATATGCGCGAAACATGCGTAAATTATTATTTTGTAGGGTGCATCCCTCTTTTTGGGATGCACCAATTTTATAAATTGGAATAAAAAAATTCCGCATCTTGGGATATTCGTTTGATTGATAGGACGGTGTTTTGATATTGAAAGAAATAATAAAAGGTGCATCCCACCTAACGGGATGCACCCTACAAACTACAAACTACAAACTACAAACTTATTAAAAATTAAACAAACAAAGTTTGAGCGCCGTCAGACATTTCAATAAATTCCATGGCTCCCAGCACTTTAGCGCCGTCAACTAAATCTTTTTCGGTCAATTTCATCATATCCATTGACATTTTGCAGGCATAAACATTGGCGCCGGCATCCATGATCAGTTGCACGAATTCCCCAACCGGGGGAAAATCCAATTTGTCTATTTCTTTGCGCATCATGGCAGAGGCCATTGCAGACATACCGGGGATGATGCCCAGCAGGGTGGGGATGTGGAACCAGGGATGCATGCTGGGGTTGCCAACCACGGCCACATTCAACTTGTCCATTTTTTTCTTGGTGATGATATCCAGGCCCCAGAAAGTGAAGAAGACATCCACTTCAACGCCAGCCATACGGGCCGCATTGGCCAGGATCAAAGGAGGATAAGCCATATCCAGTGAGCCTTTGGAGGATATTATTGCCAGTTTACGTGGTTTTGTTTCTGCCATTTGAGTTCTCCTTATTTCTAAACGAATAGATTAGATGCAACCGGTAGGTTTGTGCAACCCGGATACTTTTGCAGCCAGCTTGCCAGGTCCGCCAGGGAAGAGGCTGTAGAGTTCCTTTGTGTCAACATCGGTATTTTTGGTGATGGCGCGCAGGGTAGGGGCTTCACCCTTGGCTTCAAATTCTTTACGTGAATAGTTAATCACCACCCATGAGCGTTCAGTCAGGGTAACACCTTCGCGTTTGGCGATGGCTTCTGCTATTTCTTTGTTCCAAACTTTCGGATCTTCCAAATAACCATCAGCGTCGAACTTCACACTATCTAATACAGACATTTTATTCTCCTATTTATAATTTTTATGCGACACGCTGTTTACCAGCGATTGAATATTCGGGTGGTAATGGGAAGGGTATCCCTTTCAACATAATGTTCCAATAAACCCATTTGAAGGCGAGTTTCCCCAAATAATTGAAGGTGCTTTCTTTGAGGAGTGGGAATGGACCAACCACCGGGAATGGGTAAAGACCAGGCAGAGGTTCAGTCTCATAACTAAAATCAATCAGCAAGCTCTTATTGTTGCCAGAGACAATATGACAGGTGGAATGACCATCGAATTTCGCTTCGAGTTCTTTGCCTTCAACTGCGGATATTACATTCTCAATGAGTGTTTCTGCCGAATAATGAACCACTGACCCGGCCTTTGAAGCAGGAATATTGGTGGCATCACCAATGACCCAAACATTTAGATGTTTGTCAGATTGTAAGGTGAACTTGTTGGTCGGGACGAAATTGAGGTCGTCGCCCATGCCTGAACGTCCGATGACTTCTGCTCCCATGTTCGTGGGGATGGTAACCAACAGGTCATAATTGATTTCGCGTCCATCATAAGAACTGATGGTGTTCTTGCCGGAATCCACACCACTGACTGCAAAATCTGCCTCGGTATGGATGCCTTTTTTGGTCATCACATCGCCCAAAAGTTTTGACGACACAGGTTTGGTAAAAGCTCCAGACAGGGGAGTCGTGAAAACGAGATCAACCTTGTTGCGGATGCCGCGTTGTTTGAAATAATAGTCTGCCAGGTACATGAATTCGAGCGGGGCTACCGGGCATTTTATCGGCATCTCGGCAATATTGAGCACGACTCTTCCGCCATTGAAATTCTTCAGAAAGCCTCTGAGCGCCATTGCACCTTCAAAGGTGTAAAAGTCAAAGATGTTCTTGCGCCAGCCGCCTTCATTCATCCCTTCGATTTCTTCGGGGTGAATATCGGTTCCGGTTGCCAATAACAATTGATCATAATGAATGACTTGTTTGTCTTTTGTCAGGGTGACCTTGTTGGCATCAGGTTCGATCAATTCGATATCAGAGAGAATGAATTCAACGCCTGATGGAACAAATTTACGCTTGGGTTGATATACTTTTTCGGGTGCATAGTACTCAAAGGGTAAAAACAGGAAACCCGGTTGATAATAATGTGTCTCATCACGGTCTACCAAAACGATTTTCCATTCTTGTCTGTCAAGTCGCTTGGAGAGTTTGTTTGCCATCATGGTACCGCCGGTACCTGCACCTAAAATCAAAAACGTCTTCATAAATTCAGTCTCCCTTTACCCGATTAAATTTTGATTTGCTTGTCTTGCCAATAAAACCTGATCATTTAATTGGTCAGCCAGAGTTGCACGTAAAAGATCAAGCGCTTGAATAATTCGATGATCAGATAAACGATAATTTATGGTTTGACCATCCCGGTCAGCCCTTACAATGCCGCGGTCGCGTAGAATTTTCAAATGCCTTGATACAGTGGGTTGGGATAATTCCATCTTGTTGGCAATGTCATTCACGTTGCGCGGACCATCAGTGAGGGAATAGATGATCAAGATGCGGTTCGGATCAGCAAGGCCGCTGCAAACTTGGGCATGCAATCTCACCACTTCTTCCCGTAAATTATCAACCATCGTCTGGTCCTCCAACATACCGTACCATATATTCATATATGCGTTTATGCATATATATTACTATATTACTTATTATATTGCATATCCTGACAAATGTCACTTTTGAAAAATTACATAAAAGGGGAGATTTTTACTTGTGCAAAACGCTCTTGCTGTTATTGTGAACCCCAACATACTTAACGGGGGTGGCGCTCGCAAGTTCGAGAGGGCTGAGGTTTTTGCGGGCGAGATCTCTAAGGTTATTCACTCCAGCAAAAAACTCACGCATCATCACCACAGACATATATTGACCGCGGCGGGTAAGTTGATTGCGTTTTCCGGGTTTGAAAGCGCCTGTCAGTTCCATGAAGAGCATTTCCATCGCCAGGCCAAACCAGATGGGAGTGCCAAAACGCTGCTTAAAAGCCTGCCGGTTGAAATCCATGCCAAACAAGTTCATCATGAACCAATAGCGCATCTGCGACAAACGATCATATTTTTTATGGGCACTAACACCAAGTTTGCCAGAATGGACGGACGTTGAATATTGATTAATAGAAAAATGGTTAACAAAAAGTGTGCCGTTCAAATAACTGAATGACCCTGAACCAATGCCGACATATTCTTCGCTGTCTACAATATACTCATCTATCATTCCGGCTGCTTTACGAACAAAGGTCCATGCAGAAAGCTGCTTGAATTCGCCTGAAAGACGATCATTGATCAAGTTAAAAAACTGCCATTCGCGTTTATGCGAGGGTTTACCCACAGAATTGGCCATGGATTTTTCAACTGATGATGCGCTCATCAATGGATAAAAGGTAACCTGCTGGGCACCTGAAGTGAGTATGATGTCGAGATCGACTTTCAACATCTCAAGGGTCTGGTTTGGAAAGTTGAAGATCATATCCACATTAAGCGATTCAAAAAAAGGTGCTGCATAGCGGATGCGTTCAAGAATTAAATTGCCGTCGCCAAATTTTTCAAGGCGGTTCATCTGCTGCAACAAATCTGTATCAAAGCTTTGCACACCGACTGAGAGACGCTGCACCCTGTCTTTGAGCTGTTCTATATATTCAGGTACAAGGTGGTTGGGGTTTGTCTCACACGAGACCTCATGAATATTAAAGAGTTCTCTGGCGAGGTCAATGGTCTTGACCAATTCTTCAATGTTGATCGTGGGGGTGCCGCCGCCGATATAAAGCGTCTTAAAATCGTAACCCATGTCGGCAACCATACGCATTTCTTCGCGAAGCGCGGTGAAGTAATCCACAGCCTTCTTGCCTTCGTACAGGAAGCGGTTGAATGAGCAGTATGGACAGAGACTTTCACAGAAAGGCACATGCATGTAAAGTGTATAGCTGTGTCCTGCAACAGGGTGGGGCAGGGTGAGGTCTTCGTCGGCATTGGAGGTTAAGACGAGGCGAGTCTGGGTGCGCAATACAGCCGTCAACGCTCTTTCTGATAGATGAACGATTGTGTTTTCAAACCAGTTCGAATTTGTGGCTGCTGAATTATTTTTCATTTGCCCGTGATGACTCGCTTTGAATAGGAAATGAGGGTCTGGTCATTTAATCATTTACTAAATTGGACTGATTTTATCACATTTGGGGTGTGAAAATAAACAGATGATTATTCTTGGGTTATTTGGATTCCAGAACCCAAGGGAGACCCATCTTGCGGATCTTTTGTGAGCGGGGTCTTGAGCAGGTGATTGAGAGACAAGATCAGCATCTCGCGTTTGGTGTAGCGATTGGTGACAACATGAGACACCATGCTTTCTTGTATCAAGTGGACGAAGCCATGCACAAAACCCCAGACGGTGACTGCCGCCAGGTCAGGTTCGCCGTTGTCAATTAAATCCGCTTCTTGGCAGCGAATGATCAATTGGCGCAAAGTGTCAAAAGTTTTGCCGGTCATCTCTACCAGAGCAGGGTATTCACGTTCGCGCTCAACAGAACCTGAAAAAGTGATTTTAAAGTGATCAGGTTCATCGAAGCCAAAAGAGACATATACCCAGGCGGTTTCGATAAATTGTCTTAACGGTTCGTTTGGAAATTGTTCAACCACCGCATTGATCCGCTCGTAGACTTTGCGATAACCATCTGTTGAGATGGCGGTGATCATGGCTTGTTTGTCGGCAAAATGAGCATAGGGCGCAGAATGCGTGACACCGGCTTCACGCGCGACTTTGCGCAAACTGAACCCCTCAATCCCTTCTTCGGCGAGCATTTTGATGCCAACCTGGATGAGTGTGTTTTTTAGGTCGCCATGATGGTATGATTTTTCTGACATACAATGATTCTAAATCATCCTGTTGACAAAGTCAAAAATTAATCATACAATCTAGACATCGTAAAGATTAATCAGAGGAGCCATGAGCAAATATCAAGTTCAAAAACAGGCAATTGTTGACGCTGCCCAAGACATGACAAGAAAAGGATTCTTAATGGCTACTGGCGGCAACCTTTCTCTGCGTATTATTGGCGAGAAAGTATTTGCAGTCACACCGTCTGATGTAGATTATATGAAGATGACAGCAGACGATATTTGTATTTTAGATTTTGAACTCAACCAACTTGAAGGAACCATAAAACCATCCGTTGAAGCGTCTATGCACTGTGCCATCTATCAGGTGCGTGCGGATGTCACGGCTGTTGTGCATACGCATCAGGTTTATGCCAGTGCGCTGACACTGATCAATAAGCCCATCCCCGGGTTGTTTGATGAGCAGGCTCGTTTTCTGGGCCGCAGTGTGGATATCATCCCATATGCGCCATCAGGCACGGGCATGCTGCGCAATACGATTGCCAAAAATGTCAAAAATCATCACAATGCTTATCTGATGAAGAACCACGGTGCCCTTTTGTTTGGCACGGATCTCGAGCGCGCCTGTCATAATGTCGAAATTCTTGAAAAATGTTCCCTGGCGTATTTGCTAACCCTGTGCACTGAGCAAAAGGCATCCAAAGTACCGTTGGCTGTTCGTGAAATCGCTTTTGCCAAGCTGCGTAAAGACCAGAGGCGGGTCGAAAGCGGAAAATTCGCACTCGGCGGCGAATAACACTTCTATCATAAATCTTGTTGGAGGATCCATGACTGAACAAAAGTATGCCATAAGTGAATACCCTGATACTGAAAAAGTTTATGCGGGCTTAAAAGCCCTGGTCAATCAACCCATGCGCCCCATCCGGGCAGACAAGATGCAAGAAGTGCTGGGATATTTTGATCAGAAATGCAAACGTTCAAAAGAGATCACCGACGAAGCCAAGAAATTCATCCCTGGCGGTGTACAGCATAACCTGGCGTTTAATTATCCATTCCCGATCGCGGTTGAAAAAGCCCACGGTGCTCACATGTGGGATGTGGATGGCAATCAATACATTGATTTCTTACAAGCCGGCGGACCGACCATTCTGGGCAGCAACTACGAACCAGTGCGCGAAAAAGTCATCGAAATGCTTCAAACTTGCGGCCCCGTGACTGGTCTTTTCCACGAATACGAGCTGAAGCTGGCTGAATTGATCAACCGTTTCATGCCCGCAGTTGAAATGTTCCGCATGTTAGGCACCGGCACTGAAAGCGTCATGGCTGCCATTCGTGCTGCCAGAGCCTATACGGGCAAGAAAAAAATTATTAAATCCGGCGGCGCTTATCACGGCTGGAGCGATTCCATGGTTTACGGTCTGCACATCCCTGGCACCGGCAGATTAGAAGCCAAAGGTATTCCATTTGGCGCAACGGCCAACACTCAAGAATTCTTCCCAAGCGATTTGGGCTCATTGAAACGACAATTGATTGTTAACCGTTTGTTGGGCGGAACCGCAGCCGTAATCCTTGAGCCGGTCGGCCCTGAATCTGGCACTCGTCCTGTCGCTTTTGATTTCAATCAGAAGGTTCGCGAACTGTGTGACGAATTCGGCGCTTTGCTGATCTTTGACGAAGTGGTCACCGGTTTCCGCCTTGGATTGGGTGGCGCGCAGGGATACTTCGGTGTCAATCCTGATCTGACCATCTTTGGCAAATGCGTCACCGGCGGCTTTCCGATGGCTGGCGGCGTCGGCGGCCGCGCGGATGTGATCGCCCGTTTTGCGGCTGGCATCGGCGGCACCGGCGAACGCGCTTACATTGGCGGGACGCTATCCGCGAATCCGCTGTCTTGTGTGGCCGGTTATCACGCCCTGCTTGAAATGGAGCGTACCAATGCGGCTGTGATTGCTGGAAAAGCCGGTGATCGTTTGACCAAAGGTCTAAATGTTCTGATAGAAAAATACGGCTTGCCCTTTGTAGCCTTCAACCAGGGTTCCATTGTTCACCTTGAAACTTCTGGTGTGATGCTGCTTGATTTGCATAATCCGGTCAAACTGTGGAAAGAATTAAAACCTCGCAAGCACATGATTGAACAGATGGGGGCCGCTTACATGGCCAATGGGCTGATTACTTTGGCTGGCAGCCGCATGTATACCAGCATGGCTGATACAGATGAAATAATTGATGAAGCACTTCGTCGTTTTGATATTGTTTTATCAAGCGTTGAAGGGCTTTAAGCTACAATATTGTGTGTCAGACCAGGAGACTGCATGAGTGATGAAAGCGTAATTCTTGCGATGGACCTCGGTACCTCCGGCATGAAAGTAGCCCTGATTACGGTTGGCGGCAAGGTGCTTGGCTGGGATTCTGAACCGGTAAAATTGATCCTCACCCAGGATGGCGGTGCAGAACAAGACCCGCAAGAGTGGTGGCAGGCTTTTCTAAAAGCAGCCGGAAGATTGGTTGCCAGAGGTTTGACGCCGCTTGATAATATCAAAGCCGTGTGTTGTTCCACCCAGGGCGAAGGCACCATCCCCGTGGACCAAAATGGAAACGCCCTGATGAATTGTGTCTTATGGATGGATATGCGCGGGGAGAAGTTTCTCAAGCAGCAGTTTAAGGGATTGATCAATATGACTGGCGCAGGGTTGAACAATACCCTGCGCTGGATTCGTCTCACCGGCGGTATGCCCTCCATGACCGGTAAAGACCCCGCAGCCCACATGCTTTTGATCCGCGACGCATACCCTGAAGTCTATGCCAGGACCTATAAGTTTCTCAACGTGCTGGATTTCTTGAATCTCAAACTTACCGGCCGTTTCACTGCCACTTTTGATTCCATACTCACCTCTTGGGTAACTGATAACCGTGACCCTGATCGAATTCATTACGATGCCGACTTGGTTAAGAGAAGCGGCATTGACAGCGACAAACTACCCGAAATTGTAAAATGTACCGATATTATCGGCGAAATAAAATGCGAAGTGGCAGACGCATTGGGTCTTAACCCCGGTGTAAAGGTTGTTGCTGGTGCCATTGACAACACAGCCGCAGCCATCGGCGCCGGTACAGTAGGCGATTTTGATACTCACCTTTATATCGGCACCTCCTCATGGATGGCTGCCCACGTGCCCTTCAAAAAAACGGATATCGTTTCATCCATGGCATCTGTTCCATGCGCAGTTCCGGGCAGGTATTTACTCAACGCATTGCAAGCCACTGCGGGCGGCAACCTCACCTTTTTGCGCGATAACATCATCTATCACAAAGACGAACTGCTGCAAGAAGCGGATGTGCCCGATATTTTCAAGGTGCTTGATCAGATCACCGAACGCACGCCAGCCGGCAGCAACGGTGTGATTTACACCCCCTGGATTTGGGGTGAACGCGCGCCAGTTGAAGACAGAACCTTGCGGGCTGGCATCTACAACCTTTCACTTAACAATCATCGCGAAGACATCATCCGTGCCTTTTTGGAAGGGATCGCCATGAATACGCGCTGGTTGATGAATCCCTTCGAGAAATTCATGGGACGCAAACTGCAGCGCATCAACATTGTTGGCGGCGGCGCACAATCGAATGTGTGGTGCCAGATTTTCGCGGATGTGCTCAACGTTGAAATCCGGCAGGTCAGCGATCCGGTGCAGGCCAACGCCCGCGGTGCAGCCTGGATTGGTGCGGTTGGGCTGGGCGAGATCAAGTTTGGTGACCTTCAAGCGCTAACCCAAATCAGTAGAACCTACACGCCGAATGCCGCCAATCGCGTCTTGTATGATGATCGCTTTGATCTTTTCAAAACGATCTATAAGCAGATGAATGGCATTTATCGAAAACTAAATTCTTAATTCTTCAACACCTAAGGAGTACGCGATGGCTGATAAGAATTTCCGCTTGTATCCTTACCGCTGGGTGGTTTTGGCTGTTTTTATGTTTATCAATCTCACCATTCAAATGCTATGGATTACCTATGCCCCGATCACCGGAGATGCGGCAGCCTTTTATGGCGTAACCGACCAGCAAATCGGGTTTTTAGCCATGGCCTTCATGATCGCCTTCATTCCGTTATCGATCCCGGTCTCATGGGCCATTGATACCTGGGGCTTCAGGCTAACCGTTAGCATCGGAGCGGTGTTGATGGGAGTGTTTGGCGTGGTGCGCGGCCTCACCGGATCAGATTACACCATGGTGCTGATCAGCACTATCGGTATCGCCATCGCCCAGCCCTTTTTGCTCAATGCCTGGACGAAAGTGCCAGCACAATGGTTCAGCATCGAAGAACGTGCCACCGCAGTGGGGTTGGTGACACTCTCAAACCTTGTGGGGACGGCACTGGGCATGGTTTTAACGCCTCTCCTGACCGAAACCATGAGCATCCCCAACGTTCAACTGCTCTATGGCAGCATCGCCGCAGTGTCAGCAGTTTTGTTCCTGATCTTTGCCCGCGAAAAACCGGCCACCCCGCCATGTGAAGCCGGTCAGGAAGTACGCGCTCTGATGCTGGATGGACTCAAACATGCTCTTAAGATTAAATCCTTCTGGCTTTACTTGTTCGTTTCGTTTATCGGCATGGGCATCTTCAATGGCATCACCACCTGGGTGGAGCCCATCATCCGTCCGCGCGGATTTACGACTTCTGAAGCCGGCACATTGGGGGCGCTGATGCTGGTGGGCGGCGTCTTGGGGGCGGTGATCATCCCGCCATTTTCTGATAAGTCACACAAGCGCAAGATTTTTCTGCTATTGGGGTTTGCTGCCGCCGTGCCCGGTCTGATCGGACTCACCTTCACCACCAGTTTGTGGCTGCTTTATATTTCTGCATTTGCCCTGGGTTTCGCGCTGATCAGTGCCAGCCCGATTGGTATGCAATATTCTGCCGAGATCACCTATCCAACCCCTGAAGGCACCTCCAACGGCTTGATCCAGTTATTTGGGCAGGCTTCAGTTGTATTTGTCTACATCATGGAAGCCCTCAAATTGCCTAATGGTGCTTTTACCCCCGCGCTCTTGTTCTCAATCGGCATGATCGGATTAAGTGTCATCTTGATCACCCAAATGAAAGATGGCGGTCGTTTGGTGGTAACTAAATAATTCGTTTACAAATTAATCAAATAATAAAGGTTGGATAAAAATTTTCATTTCCGACCTTTATTATTTTTTTATGGAGAATTCTTTATTTTTCTACATAATAATGTTATCGGTTTTTTTTATCAGGAGAGGGAATCATGGCTTGTACAGAAATTGTTCAGCACAAAGGCAAAAGTATTATTCTAGTGGATCTTGCTAATTGTTCACCACAATCGACTTTCACCATATTAGATGAGGCAGCGGCTGTGATTGCAAAAAGTGGACCGAAGAGCGCACTGATCTTAACCGATTCAACCAATGCCACCTATAATTCAGAAGTCTCAACCGCGATGAAGAATTTTTCAGCGAAAAACACACCTTATGTCAAAGGCTCAGCCGTGGTTGGTGCGGACGCCATGCGCAAGGTGCTGGTGGCTGCCATTCGCGTGGCGACCAAGCGCGATATCAGAACTTTTGACACTCGTGAACAAGCCAAGGATTGGCTCGTAAGTTTGTAAGGGATATACAACCGGGTAATTTTTTTTGACTCCCGCTGGTTTATCAAAAAACCGCGGGAGTCTGCTTTGTTAATTGTTGAGTATTACCCGCCGCCATAAGGAGGCAAAATCGTCACTTCGGCGTTCAACGGCAGTACCTCGTCGCTGATGAAGACCTGCCCGCCGTTGACCATAAAAAGCACCTTGTTGAGCTGAAAGGCGATAGCCGGGTAATCGTGTTTGAGACGTGCTTTGAGACCATCCACGGTGCAAGAGGTGGGCACAACCAGTGTCAGGCAATCCGTGCCGGCCTTCTCTTTCAGGTTGGCATAAAGACGAACAGTGAGAGTGTGGGTTAGCGCATCCATATTTTTTTATTCTAGCATGATTAGCGCAAGGTTCCGATTTCTTACCAGAAATCGGAACCTTGAAATAGAAAAACTCCCGCAAGGGGAGTTTTGAGGTGGGCGCGATAGGGCTCGAACCTACGGACCTCACGGATGTGAACCGTGCGCTCTAACCAACTGAGCTACGCGCCCATTATGAAATTGTCTTGCAAATTATGCGCCTAACCATCAGTCCCCAAGGGGATCTTCGAAGCTACGCGCCCATTATGAAATTGTTTTGCAAATTATGCGCCTAACCATCAGTCCCCAAGGGGATCTTCGAAGCTACGCGCCCATTATGAAATTGTCTTGCAAATTATGCGCCTAACCACCAGTCCCCAAGGGGATCTTCGAAGCTACGCGCCCTCAATTTCGGTCAAAATTATAGCATTGGTTAACCCATTTCGCAAGCAAACACGAAATTAGTAGTTCTGTCTTAATCCTTTCCCAAAACACTTGACAGAAGGATTATACTTAATATAGAATAAAAATTCTACAATTTGGTTACCGGATTGTTCTTTAATAACTTCATTCATCGTAAGTTTGTTAGGTTTGATCATGAACCTTAAAAATTTCTATGTATCTGTTCGCAATTCGTACATAAAAACGAATCAATACAAATCAGAATTATCTCGTGTTTTGAAGTTGTTTTTTGATTCGTTTTTATTTGTTTTCAATTTATTAAAACGAACAAACGAATCATCTTAAGATAAACAGGAGTACTCGATAAATGCAGAGCATAACCATTTTTTATTAAAGCGTCTTCTATTACACTTATTAGTTGCAAATGTCCATTGAAATTACTCTTAATACTCCAAAAAGTTAATCTGCATGATAGACTCAACCATATTGTTCGATTTTTGAAAGACACTTATGCCTTTATCCAAACCTAAACTTCAGTTAAACATCCCCCGCAACCTTGCGATCATCGCAGTCTCCATCTTCTTCTGGGGGTTGGGCGAAGGCTTGTTCATCTTCTTTCTGCCGCTGACCCTGCAGCGTTGGGATGCCTCCACCGTGTTAATCGGCGGCATCTTGAGCATGATCGGTGTGGTCATGACGCTGGTGCAGGTGCCCTCAGGCTACCTCTCTGACCGGCTGGGCACCCGTCCGTTGGTGTTGACGGGTATGCTGCTGGGCATCGCCGCCGCGTTGGTGATGGCCTTTTCAACAGGGTTGGTGTTGTTTGCCGTTGGTTTGCTGGCATACGGCATGACCTCGTTGATCAATCCGCCGCTGAACAGCTTTGTCACCAGTCTGCGCGGCAAATGGACGGTGCAGCGCGCGATGACCTTCATCGGGGCGGCTGGTACCATTGGCGGCATATTGGGGCCGGTGATCGGCGGCAAGATTGCCGATGTTTACGGCCTGGATGTCGTTTTTCGTTTTTCTTCAGGGTTGTTTGTGATTTCAATGCTTGTTTTTCTGTTGACGCGCCGTTCTGAGGTTCAGAGTGAACCCGAAGCTGAATCTGCCATCCAGAAAGTAAGCCCACTCAAAAACCTTCGATTCTTGGGGTTGCTGGCTCTTTTGATCGTGACCATCGTTTTCCTCAGCGTACCGCAGCAGTTGACCTCCATGTACCTGCAAAACATTCAGCATATTTCTACCCAGCAGATCGGCATGATGGGCACACTGTCTGGCATTGTCACAGCGCTGATGATGCTCGTGTTGGGCAACCTCAATCCATCCATCGGCATGTTCATTGGTCAGCTCATGATTGCGGGTTTTGCATTATTGATGTGGCGCGGCCAGGGTCTGGCAGCCTTTTTTGCGGGTTATGCCCTGATTGGCGGCTACCGCCTATACCGGGTCATGGCACTGGCCTATTCGCGTTCGCTGGTGAATGAGGGCAATGTAGGGCTTGCTTACGGTCTGGTGGATACAGGTAATGCGCTGGCTATGATCGCTGCTCCGCTGTTGGCAGGTGTTTTGTATGAATACCAACCCGTTTCTGTATATACCGTCAGTTTGGTCGCGTTAATTGTTACTATGGGGTTAAATTATTTATTCATGAAGAAGAAGCGAGCAAGTGCGATTACTAATTGAAATTAGTATTCTTACAAAGCGTATTGAAAATAATATCGCGGCGTGATATCATAAAAATGTGATAGAGTCATTTGTATCTGAAGAAACACAAAGAATCTTTCTTGGAGAAATATCCACAAAATATCCAAGAGAAATGCAACGAGTGGCCCGCCGAAAACTTTTATACTTACACAATGCGAATGACTTGTTCGACCTAAAATCTCCTCCCGGGAATCATTTGGAAAAGTTAAAAGGTGATTGGCAGGAGTATTATAGTATTCGAATTAATGATCAATGGAGAATATGCTTTATGTGGAATAAGGGAAAAGCGCAAAACGTGGAAATAGTTGATTATCACGATTAGAGGAAAAAATGGATAAATTACTTTCATCAATTCATCCGGGTGAAATCCTCCTTGAAGATTTCATGAAGCCGATGGGGTTGTCACAATATCGGTTGGCGAAAGATATTGGTGTGACACCAATTCGTATCAGTCAAATTATTAATGGCAAACGTGCTATTTCGGTTGATACAGCTATGCGTCTGGCCAGGTATTTTGGTACCAGCGCAGAAGTATGGCTGCGATTACAAGTCACTTATGATCTTGAAAGTGCTGAAGGCGTTGCCAGAGATCGCATAAACAAAGAAGTGCAGGTTTTTCAAAGACCATCTGCTATGCGATAATTAATTATTTGGAAGAGATAGATTGTTTTTGAAATTTCAGATTCTCATGATTTGTCAATTGTGAAACAAAATGACAGGATAATTAGTCTTGTCATTTTGTTATAAAAACAAGAAGCTGCTTGCTGCTACCCAAACCGGCCGGTGATGTAATCCTGGGTGCGTTTATCTTTTGGCATAAGGAACATATCTTTGCCGTTAGCAAACTCAACCAATTCACCCATCAAAAAGAATGCGGCATAATCTGCCATACGTGCAGCCTGCTGCACATTATGCGGCGCGAGGATGATGGTGTACTTTTCTTTCAACTCGGTGAGCAGAGATTCGATCTTGGCGGTCGAAACCGGGTCAAGTGCGGAGGTGGGTTCATCGAGCATGATCACTTCGGGTTCAAGCGCAAGCACACGCGCAAGACAAAGCCGCTGCTGCTGTCCGCCTGAGATGGCGAATCCTGAATCTGAAAGGCGGTCGTAGACTTCGTCCCATAAGACGGCCTGACGCAGAGCGGCTTCCACCGCGCTATCCAGTTTTTTCTTATTGCGCTCACCGGCCATTATTAAGCCGTATGCAACATTTTCATAAATCGAAAGGGGCAGGGGCACAGGTCGTGAGAAGACCATACCAATTTTGCGGCGCAAGTCGATCACATCCAGCTTGGGATCCAGAATATTGACGCCGTTAAACAAAACCTCGCCGGTCATGGTTTTAACGTCTGCCAGATCATTGAGGCGATTCAACACCCGCAGAAAAGTGGATTTACCGCCGCCCGCTGGACCAAACAACACGGTGATGGCGTTGGCTTCTATCTCAATATTGATCTTGCGCAGGCTTTCGTTATCATCCGAATAGCGGATGCTCAAATCACGCACGCTGAATTTTTTCATGGCTACCACTGCCTTTTCGCGCGTGCCCGACTGCGAATGATGGTGGCGACCAGGTTCATACCGAGCACAAAGATCAACAGCACTAATACCGTGCCATATTGGATCTTGATCGGCATGCCGGGAATCTGGGTTGAAATGACAAAGATATGGTAAGGCAGCGCCATGGTGGAATCCATGACGGAGCTTGGCAGCTCAGGCAAAAAGAAAGTGGCACCGGTAAAAAGAATGGGGGCGGTTTCGCCGGCTGCGCGTTCCAGGCCGAGGATAATCCCGGTGATGATACCGGGCAGTCCCTGGGGCAGAATAACTTTCCATATGGTTTGCCAACGGGTGGCGCCAAGTGAAGTAGAAACCACTCTGAACGAGTTGGGCACGCTACGCAGCGCTTCTTCGGTGGTGCTGATGATCACTGGCAGGGTCATAATTGAAAGTGTCAAAGAGGCAGCAAGGATGCTGGTTCCAAACTTTAGAAAAAGCACAAAGAGACCGAGACCGAACAAACCGTATACCACGGAGGGGATGCCTGCCAGGTTGATGATTGCAATTCGGATGAGGCGTGTGAGGCGGTTGTCTTGAGCATACTCGGCGATATAGATTCCTGCAGCCACGCCGAGTGGAACAGAGAACAAGGCCGTTCCGAGGGTAAGATACAGCGTGCCGATGATGGCAGGTAAAATGCCGCCTTCACGCATGCCGTTAGATGGTGCTGCTGTAAGAAACTGCCAACTAAAAGAAGGGGCACCCATAAAAATGATATAGGCAACCAAACCTAAGATGGGCAGCACAGTTACCAGGGTGACCAATCGTAGGAGGGAAAAACCCAATCCTTCGACGATCCTGGTTTTACGCCTGGGTTCATTGAGCGAACTCATGAAAGAATCCGTTCTGCGCGTTTACGTTGTTTGGTGCTTACCGCGCTGGCAGTAATATTGATGACAAGAGATAAAAGGAAGAGCAAAATTCCAATAAGGAATAGCACCTGATAATGTTGGCTGCCGGTGGCAACTTCGCCCATTTCAGAGGCAATTGTAGCAGTCATGGTGCGTACAGGTTCGAAAATGGCGTTCAGACCTGAGGGTAATACTGGTGCATTGCCAGTGACCATCATTACTGCCATGGTTTCACCCAGGGCGCGTCCAATGCCGAGCATGACTGCGGTTAGAATGCCAGTTTTGGCTGCCGGAACGGTTACGCCCCAGATGGTCTGCCAACGCGTGGCGCCGAGTGCCAGACCGGCCTGACGGTAGCCGGGGGGTACGGTATTCAATGCATCTTCAGCTACCGATACGATTGTAGGGATGGCGATCAACCCAAGCAAGACAGCGCCAGTAAAGGCGGTCAATCCGGTGGGTAGATCGAGAAATTTTCTAAAGAAGGGTACGATCACAAGAATGCCGATGAACCCTAAAACAACCGATGGAATCCCCGCCAGAATTTCAACGATGGGTTTCAAGAGCTCTTTAGTCCATCTTGGAGCGACTTCTGAAATAAAAATGGCTGTGCCAATACCAAAGGGCAGGGCGATCAGCGTAGCGCTGATGGTGACCAATAATGTGCCGAATATCAATGGCAGAATGCCGAACAACCCTTCGATGGGATACCAGCGAATACTAAACAGACTGGTTAAAGGCACATCTTTTAGGGCCGGTAGCCCTTCTTTTAACAGGAAAACCAGAATTAATCCCACAAATAATATGCTGGAATACCCACACACTTTGATAATACTGGTTATGACAGTGTCGCCAATTTGTTTTTTGGGAGCCATACTATTTTCTTTCATTATCTACAATAGGAACAAAACCCAGTTCTCTAACGATTTGCTGTGCCTCTGCTGATAGAATCCAGTCAATGTAAGCTTTGATTTCACCGGTGGGCTTGTCAGGGGTGTACATAAAGAGATTGCGCGAGATCAAATAACTACTGTCTGCAACAGTATCCGCAGACGGGATTACATAGACATCTGGTGTTTCCAGTGATGAAATGGCTACCATTTTCACTTCATGAGTGACATAGCCAAGGCCGTCATAACCGATGGCATTGGGGTTTTCCCTAACTTCCGCAATGATCCCCTCTGAAGAGGGCAGCAACAGCGTGTCAGCCGAAAAAATGGTCTTATCATCAGTGTTGCCAAAACGGATAACTGTCTCAAGGAAAAATACATGGGTACCAGAATTGGTCTCACGAGATAGCTTCACAATCGGACGGTCTTCGCCGCCTACTTCTTTCCAGTTTGTGATCTCACCGCGATAAATGGCAGATAGCTGTGCCAGGGTGAGATAATCCACTGGGTTTTCAGGGTTGACGATCACGGCGATGGCATCTCTGGCAATTACAAATTCTTGCGGATTCATACCTGCTTTTTTTGCTGCTTCCAACTCTTCTGGTTTAATTTGCCTTGAAGCATTGGCGATATCTACAGATTTATTGACTAACGCGGTTAACCCTGTACCTGATCCGCCGCCAGTGACTGATATTTGAACATCCGGTTTAATGGTTTGATATCTTTCAGCCCAAGCCAATGCCAGGTTGACAATGGTATCTGAGCCTTTGTTATCAATCGTTTGTGATTGTAGAGCCGTGTCGGAGTTGGATGCGTTTGAACCTGCCTTTGAACCACAGGCAGTAAGACAGAGGATCAGTATGCAAATGAAAAAACCGAACTTTTGCCTCATAATACTGATTATATCGAAGAAAATACTACACGCTCGAAAAGTTAAGAATTGTTAAGACGAGGTTAATGCAATGTTAAGAAAAATGGTGCTTCAGATGGCATGAGGTATAATTAACCGGTTATTCTCATCTCGAAGGAAGACACAAATGGATTTCGGAAACATTCAACAAGTCGATATTGATGAACAAATGCGTTCGGCCTATCTTGATTATGCTATGAGCGTAATCGTTGCCAGGGCCCTGCCAGATGCACGCGATGGACTCAAACCAGTTCACCGGCGTATCCTTTATGCCATGCACGATATGGGCATCCGTTCCAATACCGCATTCAAGAAATCCGCGCGTATTGTGGGCGAAGTGCTTGGCAAGTATCATCCCCATGGCGATGTTTCAATTTATGACTCCATGGCCAGAATGGCACAAGACTTCTCAATGCGCTACATGCTTGTGGATGGTCAGGGTAACTTCGGTTCAATTGACGGAGATTCTCCTGCAGCGATGAGATACACCGAAGCGCGTCTGCATGCCACCGCAGAAGAAATGCTGCTGGATATTGATAAAAATACGGTTGACTTTATAGACAACTTTGACGGTTCCCTCAAAGAACCCACAGTTTTACCTTCAAAATTGCCGAACCTTTTGCTTAATGGGTCCTCCGGTATCGCGGTGGGTATGGCTACAAGTATCCCGCCACACAACCTGAAGGAGCTTTCTGCGGCCACTGGATACATGATCGATCATTTCGACGAAGTGGAAGACATTTCGGTAGACGATTTGATGCAGTTTGTGCATGGTCCAGACTTTCCGACCGGCGGTATGATCGTTGGCCGCGAAAGTATTCAGCAAGCCTACAGCACAGGTCGAGGAAGATTGATCGTCCGTGGCATGGCTCACATCGAAGAGATGAAGGGCAATCGCTACCAGATCGTGATTACTGAAATTCCGTACCAGGTCAACAAAACCAGCCTGATTGAACGTATCGCTGAATTGGCTCGCAGCGGCAAACTGGATGCCATCTCTGATTTGAGAGATGAATCTGACCGCCGCGGTATGAGCATCGTGATTGAACTGCGACGCGGCGCACAGCCCAACCAGGTGCTCAATCAACTTTATAAATACACCTCGCTCCAATCCACTTTTAGCGTCCATCTTTTGGCGCTGGTGGATGCCCAGCCCAGGTTGTTATCGCTTAAACGTGCCTTGCAGCTTTTTATCGAACACCGTCAGGAAATCATTACCCGTCGCTCACAATTCGAGCTTGATAAGGCCCGTGCCCGCGCCCATATCCTGGATGGCCTGTTGATTGCTCTCGCTAATCTGGATGATGTGATTAAGACCATCCGTGAATCAAGAGATCCTGATGTGGCAAAAGCAAGCCTGGTCAGTCGCTTCGGCTTGACTGAAATCCAGGCGCAAGCCATTTTGGATATGCAACTGCGCAGACTCTCTGCACTTGAACGTCAGAAAATTGAAGACGAACACCGTGATGTGCTCTCAAAAATTGAATACCTCGAAGATTTGCTTGCCCATCCCAAAAAGATTTTGGCAGTCATCAAAGAGGATCTGGAAGCCGTGGCTGAAAAAACAGGCGACGAACGCAGAACCCGCATCGTTGCTGAAGCTCACGAAGAGTTGAAAGAAGAAGACCTGGTCGCGGATGAATCTGTGTTGATCACTTTCACCCAACGCGGTTATATCAAGCGTGTTGCTGCCAATCTTTACCGCACCCAGGGCCGCGGTGGACGCGGCGTATCTGGTCAGACCGTCCGCAACGAGGATGAAGTGGTGCTGCTGGTGCCTGCGCGCACACTGCATACGCTGTTATTCTTCTCTGATCGCGGCAAGGTGTATTCCGAAAAGGTTTACCAGATTCCTGATGCCAATCGTACCGATCGCGGCATCCCCATTGTCAACGTGCTTGCCATGGACCCCGCTGAACGTATTACAGCGGCCGTATCCGTGCCTAATTTTGAAAATGGTTCCTGTTTCACCATGGCGACTGTTAATGGCCGTGTGAAGCGTGTACAGCTTTCTGAGTTTGCCAGTGTCAGACCCTCAGGCTTGATTGCCATGAATTTGGATGAGAACGACAAGTTGGGTTGGGTCAAACTGACCACCGGCAAAGACGAGATCATCATGGTCTCCCGCCGTGGACAAGCGCTGCGCATCAAGGAAACATCCATCCGTACCATGGGTCGACAGGCGGCTGGCGTCACCGGCATCAACCTTAAACCAGGCGACAAGTTAGCCTCCATGGACGTCATTGAACCGGGTGGAAAACTGCTCGTAGTGACTGAAAACGGCTTTGGAAAATGCTCCAGGCTTGAAGAATACCCCACCAAGGGTAGGGCGACTGGCGGTGTGACAACCATCGATCAAAAGAGCATGCCAAAAATTGGCCAAATAGCCGACGCCCGTGTGGTTCAGGATGACGATGACGTTACCATGATTTCTTCAGGCGGCATTATGCTGCGGCTGAAGGTTAAAGTCATCTCGATGAGCGGACGTTCTACCCGCGGTTTCAAGGTGATGGATCTGAAAGACAGTATCGTGGCTTCGGTGGCGAGAATGGCAGCTAAAGACCTTGAGCGAAACGATCCTGCCATGCAAGAGAAACGGGCTTCTGAAGAGATGGTCTCTGAGATTGTTGAAAGTGAGATCGAAGAAATCGAACCTGTGGAAATCGAAGCTGAAGAAATAGATACCGAGGAGATCGAAACCGAAGAAGACGACTCAGAACAAGAATAAATTTCAGCCGGTAGAGAGACTTCTCTTTACCGGTTTTTATTATTAACCACTAAATACACGGAAAGCATAAACCAAAAAATACCTCCGAATTCTTTTGCTTTTGAATTCGGAGGCTTGCTCTAAATTAATGCAAGTTCCGGGGATCTACACAAAACAGACTCCCGGAACAGTAAAAACAAACCATTTGGTAATTTTCTTCTAGATAGGCGGGTAGATTTTCTGAAAGACAATTAATACAAAGACGCCGATAATGGCAATCATCATGAAAACAAAAAAGGCGATCACGAAGCGCTGTCCGGCGGTCATACCCAGAAGCGATTTTTTTTGCGGATTTTCATAGGTTTCGTAGACTCTATCATTCAAAGGGTCTTCTTCTTCAAAGCCTGAACCGGCTGAATTTCGTAAATCGTCAAGCATTTTTTCCTCCACTTTCAGATGAAGCATTCATAGGTCGCAGGTGAACGTCGCCAACCTCAAAAGCCTTTTCTTCGTTATTCTCTAAAAGCAATACCAAGTTGCCGTGAGCGTCAATTCCTTTTTCAATCCCAATTATAGATTGTTTTTCAGATTGCACAATCATGACCTGTTCGTTGATGAATGCCAGGTGTTTGGTCCAGTGATCAAAAAAGCGAGGTGAGGCCAGCTCAGCCCGCCATTTGTGGATGTTGACCAGCACCTGCTGAAGCACCGTAAATCGATCTATGGGTTGCAAAACAAAATCTTCAAGACAGGCGGCAGAGAATAACTGTCCATCTGATGGAGGGACTGAAGCACTGGATATATTGATGCCAATGCCGCATACCACTGCATTAGGTTGACCGTCCGTCCAGACAGCTTCCACCAATATGCCGCAGCATTTCTGCCGATTGATCAAGACATCGTTGGGCCATTTGATCTGGGGTTCGATACTAAACAGTGTTTTTATAGCGTCATGAACGGCAAGTCCGCAAAGGGGTGCGAACAGGTTGAGGTGCTCATTTTCACTGGCAGAGGGTTTCAGAATCAGGCTGAAGGCTAGCGAAGATCCCGGTTGGGTGACCCAGCGCCGATTAAATCGGCCCCGGCCTTTGGTTTGTTCATCTGAAATAACGAGTGTGAAATCTTCAGCGCCTTCGTCCGCCCAGGCGAGGGCTTCATCATTGGTAGAACGGATGCTCTCATAGGCGCGGAAAGCAGTGACTGGTGTGGAGGATAATGCTTCAGAGAGTTGTTTGTGATCCATGCAGTTATTTTATCCGCTTAAACAAAAACGGACAGGTGTCGCCTGTCCGTTTGTTCGTAATGGTGCAATTATTTGCTTGCAATCTTGATGGTCTTGGGTTTGGCTTCTTCCGCTTTGGGGATTCGCAGTGTGAGCACGCCGTCTTTCAATTTGGCATCAATCTTGTCTGCGGCTACTGGATTGGTGAATTCGATTGAGCGGCTGAATCTTCCAACCGGCAGTTCAGAAACATGTACATCCTGGCCTTCCAGTTGAACTTCAGTATACTCGCCATCGATGGTCAAAACACCGTTGTTGAACTGGATGTTGACGGCCTCAGAAGTCAATCCGGGGACGAATGCAGTGATGGTGTATTCATCCTGGTTGGAGCTCAAGTTCATCGGTATGCTGAAGGTGGGTCCTTCTTCTGCGGTCTCGTCAAACATACGTCTCATCATCCGGCGGCGAGCTTCCATGACTGATGTTGGGGTAGTTAAGTAGAAATTCATTTTGATCCTCCATATATGTTGTTTATTTGTATTTATTTTAGGATTGCCGTATAAAAGGAGGATTAACGATTCATCTAATTCATATCAGAATTATGCCGATAATGTTAAGTGAATTATTAACCTTTGACAAAACCACGATTGATGGCTTGTTTATGGTAAACTGTTTGCGGAGCATGAATATGGACGAGAAAATTACCATCATCGAAGGTCCACCCCCCGTCTTTGAAAGCATTGATGATGGCTGGGCTCTGGGATTGAACGAAAGTCCGTCGGTCTATTACACAGCCTTGACCCGGCTGCGCACTTATAACGGCCCCGCACTGGTTGAGAGATGCCACCGCATGTGGAATCAGAAACAGCCGATTTATTTGCATTATCGCAACGAAATGGGTCTGGAAGAAAGAGTGCCCATTTTGGCAGCACGCTCAAGTGAAACCAATGATGGACAAGTGCTCTTCCTTTGGATCAGACGCGAGGATTCTGAAATTGATCTGGATTATGACGATCGAGATGATTTGACTGATTCGGATTAAAAGTAAGGCCGGAGAATTTTCTCCGGCTTTTTTGTTAAAAACCATTCTTGTTGAGTTTAAAGTCCAGTAATTTATTAATAAAAATAGATAAACACCTGGGTGAGGGGGGCACCCAAATGTTTATCTAAAACTAGTATACACCAACCCAAAACGAGTTTCAAGGTTTTTAAGTTAAGAGTTTTTTAAACTTTTATTGTGGGTGAAGAAAAAAGATTAATGCGCGAAACTTGTTTTCGATATCGATTTCACTTTTTGAATAATTAGTAAAAGAATATTGCCTTTACAGATTATTTATCTCTTTTTCATCAACAATTTATTGTTAATGGCTCGCGAGATAGTTATTATGTATAGTAGGGCAAAATATTGGTTTAATACTCTCTCACTCTGCCATATCAATATTGTAGATTGCAGCCTAAATTATATCGAATTTAGTGGTTTAGAGGAGCAGTATATGAATTCCCGGAATAAAAACGATCGCATTAAGTCAGTTCGGAAAGAGTCATTGCGGACACGTTTGTTCTTGCTTGTATTGGCGTTATCACTTATTCCCTTAATTGTTATAGGGGTTTTGAGTGTCAATAGAAGCCAGAACACCATCATGGAAAGAATCAACCAGGATTTGCGGAGTCAAACTGAGCTGCAAAGTCTCATGTTGCAAGAGTTTTTATCGTCTCGAAAAGATAACCTGATGGTATTGGCTGATTTGGCTGATATAAAAACGATGGATCCGTTGATCGCTGCCAATACTATGGATAAGTATTTTGAACAATGGAAGGTGTATGAAAGCCTTTCTTTATATGCTTTGGACGGTTCTACAGTTTATCGAACAGACCAATCTTCAATCAATGTGGCTGAACGCGGCTACTTCCTTGATGCTCTGAAAAAAGAAACGGTGATTGCTGATCCGGTGCTTTCAAAAGCCAGTGGAAACATCGTTTTTGTGGTTGCATCTCCAGTAATTGAAAGCGGTAGAGTTGTTGGTGTGGTGGCTGGTTCTATCCCAACCGTTGTTTTTACTGAAATCATCGGTGCGGAAGAGCTGGGTGGTGGAGATGGTTTTCTTGTCAATAAAGCGGGTTATTTAATAACGCCTTCCAACCATACTGAAGATTTGATCAAGAAAGAGGTCATTATTGATCGATCTGAGTTGGAATTGCTTCCAGAAACGGTTGCTGTTCAAGGCTTACTTGCAGGCAATGAAGGCGTTCAACAATATGATGATATTTTAGGCAATGAAGTTATCGGAGCATATGTGCTTATTGACGGGTCCAGTTGGGGCTTGGTAGTTGAGCAGCGAACTTCAGAAGTCCTTAACCAAGTTACGGATTTGCGTAATTTGATTATTGCCATTGTTATTCTGTCAATTGTTGTAGTTACAATTTTGGCAAACTTGCTCAGCAGTTCAATCATCAAACCTTTGTTAATTGTGAAAAAAGAAAGCGATGATCTGTCTAAAGGGATATTACTCAGGGAAATGTCGCAAAAAGAGATGGAGGTCGTCTCACTTCGAAAGGATGAAATTGGGGATATTGGAAAATCTTTTGCCGGACTAATCCATTATTTGCAATCCATGGGGCTTGCCGCGAATGCAATTGCAGAAAATAATCTCAGCATTTCGGTGGAACCGAATTCAGAGAAGGATGAACTTGGTGTTTCCTTCAAGAAAATGATCTTTAGTCTGCGTGAAATTGTTGGGCAAGTAACAGAAAATGCCAACAATCTGAGTGAATCGGCTGCACAGCTTTCAAATGCTGCAAATCAAGCCGGAGATGCTACAAATCAAATTGCGGTCACGATCCAACAAGTAGCCAAGGGCACTCAAAATCAGGCTGCCGCAGTAACAAAAACAGCATCATCAGTGAACCAAATGGCAGTTGCGATTGAAGGCGTAGCCAAAGGGGCCCAGGAACAAAGCAATTCTGTATCAAAAGCTTCTGAAATTTCTGAGCAGATTAATCGTGCCATCCAGCAGGTTGCAGACAATATCTCAACGGTAACAGGTGACTCGCTAAAAGCAGCCGAGGCTGCTCGTAAAGGATCAGAGACGGTAAAAATTACTCTGGCAGGCATGGAAAGCATCAAAGCGAAGGTGGGCGTTTCTGCAGAGAAAGTGCAAGAGATGGGCAAACGGTCTGAACAGATTAGCACGATTGTAGCCACGATCGAAGAAATAGCCTCCCAGACCAACTTGCTTGCTCTAAACGCCGCAATTGAAGCTGCACGCGCCGGAGAGCACGGCAAAGGTTTCGCAGTTGTTGCCGATGAAGTCAGAAAACTTGCCGAGCGATCAACTTCCTCCACCAAAGAGATCGATATAATGTTGAATGGCATTGTGGAGACGGTTTCTGAGGCGGTCACAGCAATGCAAAGCGGCACCATGGAAGTTGAAACAGGTGTCGAAAATGCAAATGAAGCTGGTAAAGCATTGGAAGAAATCCTCACCGCATCTGAAGCAGTAAATGCACAGGCTACACTTGCAGCCAAAGCCAGTGAACAGATGCGTCAGGCAGCAGAACAATTAGTAGAGGCCGTAGATTCAGTATCCGCTGTGGTTGAAGAAAACACTGCGTCCACCGAAGAGATGTCTGCTAATTCGACTGAAATTTCTGAGGCAGTTGAAAATATTGCCAGTGTCAGTGAAGAAAACAGCGCGGCTGTTGAAGAGGTGAGCGCGAGTGCGGAAGAGATGACCGCACAGGTTCAAGAAGTAACCGGGGCCGCTAATTCTCTGTCAGAAATGGCTCACGCCTTGAAAGAAATAGTGGCCAAGTTCAAGCTGGCTTAGCATTCAATTGTATGTTTGGAAAAGCTGGAGCTCAAATGGCTCCAGCTTTTTTGTGCGCCCAGCATGGGCGTTGATTAGTGGGTGAAAGTCCCATATGGAGGTTGGTCGCACCAACCATTAGCCAAAGGCAAGGGCGTCAGTGTGAAGTGGGGTCTGGAGGAAGCCGGAGGCAAACCTGCGACTTGAAGGACATGAAGCCAATAAGAGGCTGTGAGGCTGGGCGAGTTGGCAAATAACAACGAAGCCCGATGCGACCAAACACCGAAGCAGTAAATTGGACAAGTGTGCAGGGAAAGTCAACGTTCTTACCTGGGGAGACCTGTTACCAAGCCGGAGATGGTAAACCTGGTTGAGAAATCAGATTGAGGTGGCAGGAGTCAGCCGAGGCCGTAGTACCAGAGCCGTCGCAACGGGAAGGGCCGAACATCGAGAAAGGATGAGTAGATTGAGCAGCTTGAGGGACGAACAAGGAAGGCAGCCTTCCCCGGATAGGGGTACTGCGAGACAGGGATGGGAAGTGAAGCTTCCTGAGACTGACCCGAGGGCCGAGCCGCCCCCAACGCGAGACGAAGGAAAATCCAACGTAGAGCTGTGGGAACAGGTATGGGCAAGAGAGAACCTGTTCACAGCGTTAAAGCGAGTAGAGAGCAACCGAGGCGCACCGGGCACAGACGGGATGACGGTGAAAGACCTGCGGGCGTACCTGAAGGAACACTGGTTGGAGATCAGGGCAGCACTCGAAAGCGGAGCCTATAAACCGACCCCGGTGAGGCGGGTAGAGATACCCAAACCAGATGGGGGGGTGCGGTTATTAGGGATACCGACAGTGATCGATCGACTACTCCAACAGGCGATCGCACAGGTGCTCACGCCCATATTCGAGCGCAAGTTTTCACCAAATAGCTACGGGTTTCGACCTGGACGAAGTGCACACGATGCGATC
>Ga0180732_1000088_pt1 | contig 97112 bp, 101 predicted proteins | sample KR11_01MetaG_FD_148674 | JGI IMG/M metagenome (GOLD analysis project Ga0180732, IMG submission 148674) | Groundwater microbial communities from the Olkiluoto Island deep subsurface site, Finland - KR11_0.1 MetaG | ecosystem: Environmental > Aquatic > Deep subsurface > Groundwater | place... | reverse complement strand
ATTAAAAAGCAATTTGGATTGCTTTTTAATTGTATCAGAGAAGTGTTATTAGAAAAAGTTGTTTGGGAATAAAAAACATGAAAATTATGGATGAAAAATGCCATTGTAGGCATTTTTCATTTATTCTACTTGGAAGCTCGGCTTCCAAGTGGAGTTTGTTAAAAAACAAAAGGGATGAAAAAGTTTACCCTGTTAAATCCTGTCTTGCCCATACGGGCGAAGCAGGAATTTCGCCAAAGGCGAAATTATTTAACAGGACGAGAAAAACAGGGATAAAAATGCTCGTTAAGAGCATTTTTATTATATCAGGGAATGGGAGTTGAGGAAAAAAGATGTGGGGATATGTTTTTTTGTTCTTTCATACGGAGGCAAGGCCTCCGTAGATTTAGTAATTCGCCTCCGTGGTTAAATGACCTGCGCCGTTTCCAATGTCAAAAAAGTGTCCAGTTAACTGGACACTTTTTTATTTTAAACATTTTTTAAAATTCCATTAGAAACTAAATGTTGGAAATTGAATATTATGAAGTAACTTAAAACTCTCTTGAAAAAGAGAGTTTCAAATTATTTCTTCTTACCAACCTTTCTTCTCTGAATAATAAGTTTGTTTGAATATTTTTTAGCTCTGCGGGTTTTTTGTCCTTTTCCTGTTGGCTTACCCCACATTGACTTAGCCCTCCTCGTTCCTCTCCCTTGCCTGCCTTCTCCTCCACCGTGCGGATGGTCAACCGGGTTCATCGCCGTTCCGCGGACCGTTGGCCTTATACCAAGCCATCTTGACCTTCCCGCCTTACCAAGATTTCTTAATTTGTGTTCTTGATTAGAAACTTCCCCAACTGACGCCCATGCATTTTCTGGGACTTTTCTTATTTCGCTTGACGGCATTTTTATATTTACATAACCGGCATCTTTCGCAACAACTTCCGCATAATTACCGGCGCTTCTTGCAATCTTTGCCCCGCCAAGATTTTTTAATTCAACATTATAAACAAATGTCCCAACTGAAATTTTTGATAATGGTAATCTGTTCCCCGGTTTTAAATCTGCTTTTTCAGAACAAATTACTTTGTCGCCAACTTTAACTGATTTTGGCAATAAAACATATCTTCTTTCTCCGTCAACATAACAAATCAAAGAAATATATCCAGACCTGTTTGGGTCATATTCTATGGTTTCTATTTTTGCTGGGATATCAAACTTGTTATATTTAAAATCAATCTTTCTATATAACCTTTTGTGTCCCCCACCCTTGTGACGAACTGTTATTCTGCCAGCATTATTTCTTCCCTGTCCTCTTTTGCCTCCTTTTGTTAGACCTTTTTTAGGTTCGGATACAGTTAAAACATCGCCGAATGAGGGTGTCATTGTGTGTCTTTGTGATGGTGTTGTTGGTTTATAACTTTTCATAGTTTCCTTGTTTCATTGTTAATTGTTAATTGTTAATTGTTAATTGTTTTTTTACATTTAACATTTCATTAGAAATTGGAAATTAGGTATTGGAGATTATATTATTTCCAACTTATCATCTTTTTTCAAATACACATACGCTTTTTTCCCTCCGGATTTCACGCCTTTTTTGCCACGAGAAATTACATTTTTTGACGGAATTTTAACTATTCTAATTTTTTTGGGAGTTATGTTATAAAACATCTTTATTGCTTTTATTATTTCTCTTTTGTTTGTGTTTTTATCAACCTCAAAAACATAAGCATTGTGATTTCGAGACAAATCTGTTGCTTTTTCTGTTACACGAGAATATTTTAAGACGGAAAATAAATGGCCTCCTTGTTTTTTTGCAGTTGAAATTAATTTCTTTACAGATTTATTTTCAACTTTTTTTATAGAAACCTCTCTTGGTATTTCTTCAGTTTTTGTAGATATATTCTTTTTTGTTTTAAATAAAGCCATGTATTTAAATTAAATTTCTAAATCATAATTTCTAATTTCTAATGAAATGTTAAATGTTTAAAAATATCATAAATCCTTGTTTAAAAATTTCATTAGAAATTAGTAATTAGATATTGAAAATTTTATTTTTTACTTTTTGAAAGTAAAAGACCAATGCTTTCCTCTGGTTCTGTTATAACTATGTGTTTGTATTTTAATAAATTCACCGAACTTAAGTTTTTTACATTAATAACTTCTGTATTACTAAAATTACTAAAACTCTTTGTGGTATTAATATTATTTTTTCCTAAAATTATTAAGGCGGAGTTATTCTTTTTTGAAAGAATTTTTTCAAAACCAGAAACTTTTGCAAAATTGGATAAAATATTTTTAGCTTCTTTTGTTTTTGGTTCTGACAATTTTATTGAATCAATAAATAAAATTTCATTATCTCTAAATTTCTGCGAAAATAAGGTGTAAAGGGCTTTAACTTTCATTTTTTTGTTTATTTTCTTAGAAAAATCCCTTTCATTTCTTGGCCCAAATGTTACTCCCCCGCCTTTCCATATTGGGGACCTTGATGACCCATGCCTTGCTTTACCGGTTCCCTTTTGCCTCCATGGTTTAATCCCACCACCTCTCACATCACCTCTGTTTTTTGTATGAGCTACAGCTTTTCTTGTATTAGACATCATTGATGTCATAACTTGGTAAACAAGGTCTGCGTTCCATTTAGTATTAAAAATAGAAGTTGGTATTTTGATTTTACCTTTTTCTTCCCCTTTTTGGTTGTAAAGTTTGGCTTCCATGTTATTTAAATAATTATGGATTAAAAAACTTGAAATATGAATTAATTCTGGCACTACTCTTGAAAAGCTCAGGGTTATGATTTAAAACCTAGCACTTTTCTTTGAAAGCTCATTTAGAGCTTTCAAAGTTAGAGATTTTCAAGTTAGGGCTTTTTAATTTCCACCAATGTTCCCCTTCTTCCTGGGATGGCGCCTTTTATTAAAATCAAATTATTTTCTTTATCTATTTGTATAACTTTAAGATTTTTTACAGTAACAACATCGCTTCCCATTCGACCAGCCATTTTTGTTCCTTTCAAAACTCTCTGTGGGCCCGTTGCTGCAATTGATCCGGGTTCTCTTTCAGAGTGTTTTTGCCCGTGGCTTCTTCCCCCGCCATGAAACCCGTGTCTTTTAACAACGCCCTGAAAACCTTTTCCTTTTGAAACTGAGCTAACACTTATTTTTTCGTTTTCATTAAAAAGTGAGATATCAATTTTATCTCCAACATTGTATTTATCTAAATCATTTTCATTTTTTAACCTAAACTCACAAAGATGTCTAAAACTACCTAAACCCTTTCTGTGACCAATATCTGCCTTTGTAAGTTTTTTAGAATTTATATTCCCATAACCAACCTGAACTGCATTATAACCATCTTTTTCCTTGTTCTTTTTTTGTATAACAACAACCGGGCCTGCTTCCAATACCGTAACAGGTGAAACTGTCCCGTCTTGATTAAAAACCTGTGTCATATTCTTTTTTAAGCCCAATATAAATTTCATACAAAAAAATAAAGCCTCTTAGATGATCTAACAAGCCCTTGAAGCAGGTGGTTTTACATCATCTTAACGTCTATTGTTACACCTGATGGCAAACTCAAATTTGTAAGTGCCTCAACCAGCTTAGCTTCAGGATTTATTATGTCAAGAAGTCTTTTATGTGTTCTCATCTCAAACTGTTCTCTCGCGTCTTTAAAAATAAATGTAGATCTATTAACGGTATATTTTTTTATTTCAGTAGGAAGTGGAATGGGCCCCCTAATTTCAGCATCAAACCTTAATGCCGTGTCTATAATTTGCTTTACTGAGATATCAAGAATTTTACTATCATAAGCACGAATTTTAATTCTCAATACTTGTGAGATTTCTTTTTCTTCTTTTTTCTTTGAAACTTTTTTTGTTTTCAACGCGTTCATCCTGTTTTATTTAACAAAGGTTTTTTATAGGAAACAAATTTTTGTTAAATTTGTTTCCTATATAAACCTGTTTTTACGCAATAATTTTTGTAACAACTCCTGCTCCTACCGTTTTCCCGCCCTCTCGGATAGCAAATCTCTGTTTCTCTTCAAGAGCAATCGGAGCAATAAGTTTTACTTTAAATGTAACTGTATCACCGGGCATAACCATCTCAACTCCTTCTGCCAAAACAACATCTCCTGTGACATCCGTTGTTCTTATATAGAACTGCGGTTTATAACCGCTGAAAAATGGAGTATGTCTTCCTCCTTCTTCCTTGCTAAGAATATAAACCTCCGCCTCAAAATCGGTATGTGGAGTAACAGAACCCGGCTTTGCAATAACCTGACCCCTTAAAACATCCTCCTTCTTTATTCCTCTCAATAATATCCCGGCATTGTCTCCAGCCATACCTTTATCAAGAGATTTATTAAACATTTCAATTCCAGTAACAGTTGTCTTTGTTATTGGTTTTAATCCAACTAATTCAACCTCTTCCCCTGTTTTTATAAGACCTCTTTCAATTCTTCCGGTTGCTACTGTTCCTCTGCCTTCAATAGAGAAAACATCTTCAACCGGCATAAGAAATGGCTTTTCTATATCTCTTTCAGGAACAGGTATATATGAATCAAGCGCATCAACTAAATCCATAATGCCCTTAGTCCATTCGTTGTTCATGTCCTTAACCTCTAATGCCTTTAACCCAGACCCTTTGATTACCGGTGCATTTGCTCCGTCAAATCCTTGTTTTGTCAAAAGTTCACGAACTTCTTCTTCTACTAAATCAATCAAATCTTTATCATCTACTTGGTCTATTTTATTCAAGAAAACAACAACCTTCGGAACACCCACCTGCTTTGCAAGAAGAATGTGTTCTCTTGTTTGTGGCATAACGCCATCAGGCGCTGCTACAACTAATATCGCGCCGTCCATCTGTGCGGCACCAGTAATCATGTTCTTTATATAGTCGGCGTGGCCTGGAGCATCAACATGCGCATAGTGACGATTTTTTGTTTCGTATTCAACATGCGCCAATGCAATAGTAATACCCCTTTCTCTTTCCTCTGGAGCATTATCAATAGCGTCTACCCCCTTACTTTGTGCCTTATAACCCTCTCCGGCCATATTGAGTGTCTTCAAAATAGCTGCAGTGAGAGTTGTTTTTCCATGATCAACATGGCCTATAGTTCCTACGTTGACATGTGGCTTTGATCTATCAAATACTTCTGTCATAATTATTTTTTATTATTAAATCTTATAAATTTTTAACCCTGTTAAATCCTGCCTTGCAGGAATCCATCCAACTGACGGATTATTTAACTTGGTAAACCCTCAGATACTTTTTTAGTTTGCGCAAACCAAAAAGACGCAACAATGCGTTAGTAGATATAATAACAAAAAACTGTTTATAGTCAAGAAAATTAAAAACCCTCTTTGGAGGTTTCCAATCCGCCCCCTCAGAAACTTTGCATCTTTGTCTTCTCGCCAAAAACAAACCCCCACCCTTTTATAAAGAAAGGGTGGGGTTATTTTTATCTTTCCTATTCTTTCTTTCCGATCTCTTTCTTTACACTATCAAGATATCTTGCAGCCGCTTCCTGCCCACCAAGCCCAAATGCCAATCCAAAGGCAAGAGACATGGCAACAATTATGCCCGTAAACAATGTCTGAATAAATGTTACCGCGACACCAAGCTCAAACAACGCCGCCAATGCTGCAAAAATCCAAATTGTCCATTTTGTTATCGCTCCCAAAAGTTTTGAAGATCTAACGTTTGCTACTTTTACTGCACCCATAACAACATTCTGCATTGCATCAGCAATAACAACCGCAACAAGAAGTATCAAAACAGCAATAATAACTCTAGGTAGGAATAACAATACTACGTCCTGTAAAAAGATGTTCACTTGGTCAAGCCCAAGAACATCTAGGGATGCAACAAGAAATGCTATTACTACAAACCATTTTATAAGACCACCAACGAAGGCACCCGAATTAAGGTTAAACCCAGTACGATTAACTGGAGCCTCAAAGCCGGCGTTCCTTAGTGCGCTGTCTACCTTCAGCGACTTGAAAATCTGACTAACCGCTTTCCCTAAAACAGAACCAATTAACCATCCTAAAAGGAAGATTACAACCGCTATTATAAGGCTTGGAATAAAGCCAACGGCTCCAACCCATAAGTCCTGAAATGATTTAGTTAAAACATTTCCCCATGTATTTAATATCATATTTCTTTTCTTTATTAATTAGCCAAGCTAATTCGTTATTAAAAATTTCTAATAAAATTAATAATATTGACCTGGTCATTTAAAATGACCTATCTAAGGTACTTTTAAATGATAACATTTTAGAAACATCGCGAATCAGTTCGTGTGGATAACCTTTACCCTGTTAAATTTTGCGAAGCAAAAATTTTGTTGGAAACAAAATTATTTAACAGGGCCAATAAATTCACCACAAAAATGAACGAGGGCAGGCCTATCGCTTATTTTTTATGCATAAAATAAATGCTGGGCGAGTTAACAAAAAAATAATTATGGATTTAAAGGCCTATTTAGAGTTTCCAAATTAAACAATATCCATCTTTTTTAATATTTTCCTATGAGGATAATCGAGTATATCTCTAACTAATTTGTCACAAATGTCTAATCTGTAAAAAAAATCTTCTGTATTAAATGTAGCGTAAGATAGTTCTTTTCCTACCTGTGATTCTATATCCTGTATGACGTTTTGTAATAATGTCTTATTTATTTTATCTCCTACAATAAGTATATCAACCCTACTTTCTTCTATTCTATTAAGAAACACCCCAGAAAGAACGATTAATTTTATATTTCCTGTTTTTTTTATTTTTTCAATTATTTGTTTGTCTCCTAAAAGATCGTTGCTCAAAAGCAAATTTTGTAATGCATTGAGATATAAAAAATCTTTATTTAAACCCCACCCGTTTATTTTCTTTTTTGTTGCTTTCTTGTTTTTTTGTTTTTTTGTCTCCCTGTGGGAGATCCCCCGTAGGGGGACTTTTTTGTCTTCTTGTTTTGTTTCTTTAAAAAATATTTTTTTTCTTATCATTTTTGCGCCCTCTATCTGCTTTATTATTTTACCGGCAACAAATGCAGAGACCCTGGATTTTTTTATAACATCACTTTTATCATAGGAATTTTCGGGATTAAACAGAAAAAGGCGCATTATTTTAACCCGATTTATCCCATTAAATAATTTTGATAAACTGTCCATATAATCTCATAATATCACTTTTTAATAAAAATTCCACGCCCATAATAAATGTCAAGGTTGAAGTCATACTTCAGGGTTGAAGTCTGACTTTGATGTAAAAAACGGCTCAACTAAACCCCACTTGGAAGCCGAGCTTCCAAGTGGGGTTGTGCAATTTTTAATTTTCTTTTTTAAACACCAAAAACACGGCTTTATTAAGCCGTGTTTTGTATCCTCTCACTTGGAAGCCGAGCTTCCAAGTAAAAATATTATAAGCTAAAAAGCTCGTTAAGAGCTTTTTAATTATTTAAGTTCCACCTTTGCCCCTGTCTCTTCTATTACTTTTTTCATTTCTTCTGCCTCTATCTTTTTAACTCCTTCTTTCAAAACTGACGGCGCGTTGTCTATCAATCCCTTAGCCTCGGCCAACCCAAGATTCAATATTGATTTTACAGCTTTAATTACAGCAATTTTGTTTTCACCAACCGACTTTAATTCAACGGTGAATGAATCTCTCTCCTCAACTTCTTCCCCGACTCCTCCGTTTCCTGGGGTAGTAACTGCAACCGCTGATGCAGACACTCCGAATTTTTTTTCTAAAACTTTTACAAGTTCGTTGAGTTCCAAAACTGGCATTTTTTCAATTTCATCAACAAGTTTTTTAAATTTTTCAGGAACTTCAACTACTTCATCTTTTTTTATTTCATTTTCTTCTGTCATAATGATTTTGTGATATTATTTGATAATAATTTTAAGCGAGTAAATATAATTTAATAAAAAATATTATGGATCCAAAAGCTCATTCATCGTTTTTGAATTTCATTTAACACAACTACAAATCTTTGAATTGGAGAATTTACAAGATTCACAAACATACCTCTCAAGGTTAGTATGTCGGGTATTTGCGCTAATTCTGTTATTTTTTCTTTATTTTGAAATTTGTTTTCAAAAATCCCTCCAAGAATTGATAATTTTTCTTTATGCTTTTTAGAAAAATTATATATTTCTCTCGCTGGAGATAATTGGTCATCTGAATAAACAAGTCCCAATTCTCCTTCAAGTTTTGGAATTTCTCCTTCAAACTTTTTTCCATCAAGTGCTTTTCCGACCAATGTTTTTTTGGCGACAAAATAACCTATATTATTTTTTCTTAATTCCTTTCTTATTGAAGTGGTATCACTCACATTAAGTCCATGAAAATTCACAAAAACTATTGTTTTCGCGTCATCAAAAACTTTTTTTAATTTTGATACTATCTCTTTCTTTTTATCTTTTGTTATGGCCATATCTTCTTCGAAGCGCATATCTACGCAGATTAACACCCCATACCACCAGCCCTAAAGCTGGGCTACGGGGCAAGCGCAGATAAACGCAGATAATTAAATAAAAATAGCGGTCCAAAGAAAAGACCGCTTTAATCGACCTCCGCAGGACTTATTGTGTATTCACCGCCTGCTTCTTTGGTATCTCAATATTAACAAAATAAAAAATAGTGTCAACAAAAAATGCCGTGGTTGGCATTTTTTATATCTGCGTAAATCTGCGGTTTTTATCTGCACTCGCCCCGTTAGAAGTTTAATACTATATGCGATTTAATAATAAACAGAGCCGTTAGGCGAGCTCGCTTATAAATTCTAAAGATATATTTACTCCGAAAGAACTTCTAACGGGGTAAATCTGCGACGCCTTAACATATCTCGTAAATTATATTAACCATAGAAACTATTTTACTTTCCCCCGTTGGAATTTCGGGAACAGGTGAGCCGCCGCCAACTCCATAACCTTTTGCTTTTACCATATCATATCTTGCATAGTAAGGACTGCTACCGTATTCAGAATAATTTATAACTCTAACTAACTTAACGCCAAGAACTTTTGAGAGTTCTTCCGCTTTATCTTTTGCATTTTCTATAGCAATATCCCTTGCCTCTTCCTTCAATTCATCCTCTTTATCTATGGAGAAATTAACCCCACTCACATCCGTGGCCCCCAATTCTCCTAAAGAATTTAGAATACTCCCGACTTTATCCAAATCTCTAATTTTTAATGTTATTGTGTGAGTAACCTTATATCCTGTGAGAATTCTTTTACCTTCTGGGCATGGGTAAACAAAACAATTTACCTGACGATATTCATATTCTGGATAAATATTATATCCACCTGTTGATATGTCTTTTTTTTCTATCTTATTTTTCCCAAGATTATCAAGAATCTTGTTCATTTTCTCAGTTACAGAATCTTGCGCCACTTTTACTGTCGCCGATTTTTCACTAACAGAAAAAGAAAAAGTTGCTATGTCCGGCATTGCGAAAACCTCTCCTTTTCCTTCTACATTAATAGTGCTTTGCATGCTACCTTCTCTCCCTATATAACTACTCGATTTCAATTCGTTTATAACCTTAACGGCAAAAAAAACTGAAACGACAATCACAAAGACAAAAATTGCTTTTGATACTTTGTCCTTATTATTTTCAAAAAGTGTATTCATAATAAAAATAAAAATTAGCTAATAACTAATAATCTTAGGCGTATTATTATACATTTTAAAAAAAGAAAAACAAAAATTACAGATTTTTATATGTTTTTTCGTTCTTTCTTTTTATAGAAATTACTCTAATAATAGCATTTTCTTTAACAAATGTGACTCTAATATTGTTTTTTCTCACGCGAAAGACATTTTCATAACTTGTTAATTTCTTAATATTCAGATTTTTGAAAGTTCCTTTTAAAACATCCTCTAAAATTGCAGATATCTCTTCTCTTTCCTTTTTTGATAACTTTTTTAGAAACTTAGAAATTTTATCCATCTATTTTTTTTAGAGCATCCAAAACTTTTAATAAATCAACACCCCTTAGGTCAATCTTTTTAAAATCCACAACCGTTTCCCAAATTCCTTCATCTCCCCACTCGTCCACAGGAGAGATTTTAAATACAGGTTTAGATCTTTTTATAACGGTAAATTCCGCTCCTTTATTAATCTTGTTGATATATTTGCCAAGATTATTTCTAAGTTCCTTTACTCCCACTATGTTTATTTTATTTTTAGTAGTTGTATTCATAATACATAAAGTTTATCTTAAGTTGAACTTTAAGTCAATAGGGAAACAAAAAACAGAGTCCAAAAATTAATGCTCTGTTTTTTGCTTAAACAATTAATTATTTTTTATTATTCTGCGGGTGTTTCTGTTGTTGTATCAGTTGTAACATCTGTTGTTGTGTCGGTTGTAACATCTGTCGTTGTGTCAGTTGTAACATCCGTTGTTGTGTCGGTTGTTGTATCAGTTGTATCAACTGGTGTTGAGCTTGTGAAAAGCAAGTATCCAACAATAACTAAAACTACAATTACTACTATTATTATCAATGTTTTATTCATGATTTTATTTATATATATTTTTATGATTCTCGACCGTTTTTTGTATTATAAAAATTAATTCCTATACTACAAATTCTAATTTAATGGCATTATATTATAAACTACCATAAAAGTCCAAATTTCTTGGGCCTGCCCCGTTAGAAGTTTAATACTATACACAATTTAAGAATAGGCGAAGCCGTTAGGCCTGCCTACCGCAGGCAGACAAATTCTCTCACGAAATCTAAAAAACTATTTACTCTTTATGAACTTCTAATGGGGCGACTAGAGAGAATTGGTCACGAGTTTCTAATTCATTTCATTCATAAGAACTCTCGACCCCGACTCCCCAGCACCACTTTTGTAGTCGATTTTTGTTTTATTACTAAACTTTAGAAAATTTTCTTGAGTTTATAATATTTTTTTTAAAATCAGAAACAAAAGTGGTGCTGGGTCCGTCTTTCAATTTTCTCTATACACTCCAAAAATATACTACACAAATGTTTTACATTTGTTTCATTATTTTTGGGCGACTAGAGAGAATTGGTCACGAGTTTCTAATTCATTTCATTCATAAGAACTCTCGACCCCGACTCGGACTGCAACCACTTCGTGGCTGACTTCGTGTCCTCCGTCTTTCAATTTTCTCTATACACTCCAAAAATATACTACACAAATGTTTTACATTTGTTTCATTATTTTTGGGCGACTAGAGAGAATTGGTCACGAGTTTCTAATTCATTTCATTCATAAGAACTCTCGACCCCGACTCGGACTGCAACCACTTCGTGGCTGACTTCGTGTCCTCCGTCTTTCAATTTTCTCTATACACTCCAAAAATATACTACACAAATGTTTTACATTTGTTTCATTATTTTTGGGCGACTAGAGAGAATTGAACTCTCGACTTCAGTTCCACAAACTGAGGTTTTACCATTAAACTATAGTCGCCATATAAAATATATTATATTAGAATAAGAGTAATAACAAATACCTGTCTGCCGAAGGTAGAAATTTGCTCACTCCTTCACACTCACCTTGTTCGTGTGCGCGGGAGAGGATTTTCGCCCCACGGGCGCGGGTGAATTTCGATTTCGCCCTCGCAAAGCTCGGACTCAATAACGAAATTCCTTTCAAATCCTCTCTCGTGAGCAAATAAATTTGCTCACTCCTTCACACTCACCTTGTTCGTGTGCGCGGGAGAGGATTTTCGCCCCACGGGCGCGGGTGAATTTCGATTTCGCCCTCGCAAAGCTCGGACTCAATAACGAAATTCCTTTCAAATCCTCTCTCGTGAGCAAATAAATTTGCTCACTCCTTCACACTCACCTTGTTCGTGTGCGCGGGAGAGGATTTGAACCTCCACGCCTTTCGGCACTACCACCTCAAGGTAGCGCGCCTACCAGTTCCGCCACCCGCGCATTATTTATACTTTTTAAGATTATAACCAAATGTTTAAAAAATCAAAAAAGAGGACCTACCCCTCTTTTTTTGTTTCTCCTGTCTGCGCAGACAGGTCTGTTTGTGTCACCTCATTTTGTTTTTCTTTCTCTTCTTTCTGCTCTTTCTGTTCTTCTAGAATTTTTCCTGTCTGCGCAGACAGGTCGTCCATTTTCTTTTTTTCCTCTATCTCACTTTTTGTTGAAATATCAACCATTTTTGCTTTTCTCATTTGTTTCTTAATTTCTTTCATCGCTTTTTCTCTTATGTAATAAAGTTTTGCTCTTCTGGCTTTTGTTCTTTTTGTTATTTCAATTTTATCTATAACTGGAGAATATAATGGAAAAATTTTTTCAACACCAACTCCGTCTAAAACTTTTCTGACAGTAAATGTAGCCCCTGCTTCACTACCATGTTTATGGGCAAGAACAAGGCCTTCAAACGCTTGAAGTCGTATTTTTCCTTTTTCTTGTATTTTTTGCCACACACGAATCGTATCTCCGGCCTTAATACCAAGATTTTTTCTTTCTTCCATGTTTACAGGAGAAATTTTTATATTTGATTTTGTCACTATCCTTGTAGCCATAATGAGAAACAATTTAACACAGGCAACGGATTACCGCAATATTTTTAATTTTTCTTATTTTAAAAATGTTGATGCTTTTTCAAAGTCATTTGGTAGAGGTGCCTCTATTTTAAAAACAATTTCTCCTATGTTTTTAAATTCAATAGAAAAAGCGTGCAGAGCCAATCGCCCAAAACCAAGGGCGCGCTCTCTTTTAGGTGCATATAATTTATCACAAACAATCGGATGATTTATTAATTTAAAATGAACACGAATCTGATGTGTTCTTCCTGTTTTTGGGTATATTTCAATAAAAGAAAAGTCCTTATTTCTCGCCAATACTTTATATTCTGTTATTGCCTCCCTCAATTCCCCCCTTGCTTTATCTGATGCTGACCATTGTCTAAAATCTTTTCTATTTTTCCCAATAGGTCTATTCACCGCCCCATGACTTTCCTTTATTTCTCCATAAACAAATGCTTTGTATATTTTTTTAATTTCCCTATTCTTGAATTGATTTTTCAGGTTTAAAAATATTTCTTGATTTTTTGCTATCAAAATAACGCCCGATGTCTCCCTATCAAGTCGGTGGACTATGCCGGGTCTTTTTATTATTTTGCCAGAAGAAGTTTCTGTTTGTTCACCAACATTTTCAAGTTTGGGATAATTTTTAAGAATCCAATCACATAAATTTGGTTCATCTGTTTTTCCATCACTATGAACCACAAGACCGCTTGGCTTATTTACTGCAAGAAAATTTTCATCTTCGTATATTATTTTTATGTCCATATTAAATTAGTATATATCGTGTTTGCCCACATCGTAAAATACAACCTTATTATCGTTCTCAAAATCAAAAATAATTCTGTATTTATGATTTATAGAGAAAGACCAAAATTCCTTTAGGTCGCCGTGTAATTTATGTGTTTCTATTTTTTGTTCAAACGGGTTTTTGCGAAATATCTTTTCTCTTTTTACCGCTTCATTTTTTACTTTTTCTGGAAGTTTCTTGAATTTACGCGAAAATCTTGGAGTATAATAGATTTTCATATTTACCTGAGGGCTTTTAAAGATTTGAGAGTTCTTAATTTTATTTTTCCTTTTTTTACATCGCCATAATCTTTCTTAAGTTCTTCTGCTAATTTTTCCTGATTCCACATACGAATAAGGTGGCGAAAAAATTCGCTTGTAGAAGCGTACCCCCTTTTTTTTACTTCTTTTTTCACAATATTCACCATATCATTTGGCAATGATATATTTACTATATTTCTCATATTTTGTATAAATTATTGTAATAATATGTATTACAGTATATACTTTCTCGAATTCCCACGCAAGTAAATAAATTTACTTCTTCGTCTGCATAAAAACCACCCTCGGTGGTTTATCAATGACAACGACATTCTTGTCTTCGTAAAGTTTCGGACGGACAAGCAAGTTTTTCTTTCTATAGCGTTCGTACATCCGCACGAAGTAGCTTGGCGGAAATTTCTTTAAAAAATTCAACAAGATTTATTTTCCTACACCTACGGTAATAACACCATCCGATCCACTTCCATAGTGAAAATACTGTCCGTTGGGTGCTGTAACTCCGTCCGAGTTTTCTATAAGCGGATTAGGAAAATTCTCTAAAGAATATACAAGCATATACCACTGCTTATCTCCACCATATCCCCTCGAAAAATAATAGTAAGCACCACGCGGCCAATTATTTTGATTGATCGGATCTATTGGGTCTAAAGGAATAAATTCGGAAAGATTTCTAGTACTATCTCTAAGCCAGCGTCCGCCCGAAAGACATTGCACGCTATTTGACCAACCGCCATTTGGCGTCGTAGCCCCACACTCTCCCGAACCAGGATATTGACCATATTTGTCATAATACAGTGTCAGAGCAGTTTGAATCTGTCTGACTTCTGAAAGACGTTTCGCATCTCTCGCTTTTATTCTGGCACTGTTGAGACTCGCTAATACAACACTGGATAAAATCCCAATGATGGCAATAACCACCAAAAGTTCAATAAGTGTAAATCCGCGTTCTTTTTTTATTGCTCGGTTGATTATCATATTTAAAAATTAAGGTATCCACTCTGCAGCAGGCATAGAAGGGATTATTTTTTCATTATACAATGAGGAGCCACCAAACAACAAAAATAGCGAAACAATAATCGCCAGCGCCACAAATCCAATCAGCACATAACTCGCTTGCTTTTCATCTTTTATCAAACCTCCAGAATATTTCATCACCCACCGAACAACTTTTAGATTTCTGGGATAAAAGGTTTGAGCAGGCCTCTGTAATTCATCCTGAAATTCCACTCTATAATGTTTGAGCGCGCTACTTGAATCTATTCCTTCTTTATTATTTTCATCCTGATTCATATATTAGAATTATACCTTATAAAACAACTATGACAATTAAAATTCTCATTTAATTATTACCATATATTACCAACTCCTTTATTTTTTCAATCCACCCCATTATAGTTAAAAAAAGGGTTGTATCATTTACAGAAAGATCAAAGGTTCCAAACGGTAATGTTTTTCTTTTTTGTAGACTTGCAATGCTTGGTTTTGCATAAGTCTTATAAAATTGATTTCGTGGTATTCCTGTTAGCTGAGACCAGTATTTTTCAGTTTTTACAATATCGGCACCGGTAAATGTGTGAATATGTCCGCGAAGTTTATTTTCCGGAACTTTACATATTTCTCGAAAAAATCTGGCCATAATTTTTATTACAGACGGGTCACTATTTGCTACTGCAACTGTTCCTCTTTTTGTCTTTGCTCCTTCTCCTAAATATAGAATAATACCTATTAATTTTAATTCTTCTGGAGAAATGAAATTATAATCTTTCTTGGCGTTGTCTATTATTTTTTGTCTCTTACTTTGTTCATTGAAAAGACGATTGATTCTCCTTTTTTCTATAGATTCTACACTTCTTCCTCTTTCTGATAATTTTTTCTTTTGAACCTTTGTTAATACAATATCTCTTACCCACACACTCACGCTTGCTTTTGATAAATTTGTTTCTTTTACAATTTGATTGATAGAATAACCTTTTTTACGCAAAGCTCGTGCTTTTTCTTTTTCAATTATTTTCATGGGTAGAGTATACCATATATAATACACATAACGACAGTCCAGGATAAAATAATCTTGTAATAATGACCTTTTTAAGATATAAATAATGCATTAGGTTTGGGCGATTAGCTCAGTTGGTTAGAGCAATTGTTTTACACACAATAGGCCGGGGGTTCGAATCCTCCATCGCCCACAAACATAAACTTAACAATTTTGTTGCAGAAGTTTTTGTTTTGTAAAATTTAGATGAGTAAGCAAATTTATTTGCTTATGTGAGGATTCGAAGGATTTTCTATGTTTTGCGAAGCCGTCAGGCAAGCAAAACGAGAAAATCACCAGCCGTATGTAATCGGAGAATCCTCCATCGCCCACAAAATGAAATGTCCTCGTAGTTCAATGGATAAAACAAGGGACTTCTAATCCCTAGATGAAGGTTCGATTCCTTCCGAGGGCACCAGTAAGGAAAAGTCAAATTTCGTTGGTTCGCCTCGCTTCGCTCGGCGACTAATTTGTATTCAATTTTGGGGGTAAAAACGAATTCACGATTTCGCAAAATATGGTTCGAGCCGATGTTTTTCAGAAATGTTGTCATTTCGGAAGGATTGGGAGAGGAAAGCAGATTTGCGGCTTGATTTAAGGATTTTACGAACTCACGAGCTGGTTCGAGCCAAGACAACCCTTTTGTCTCAAAGTCAGTGATTTTTTCCGCAAGAGTAATTTTTTGAGATAACAAACTTTGTTTTTTGGTAGCGTATTCTTCTGTGGATAAAGCGTCTGCCAAGCAGACATCGAGGAGTTTTGTTAACTTTGTTTCTATGTTCGCTAACTGCTCTTTTAAAACGCTAACTTCTGCTTGTGCATCCTCTCTCGCTTTATTCTGCTCGTTACCCAACGCCGTTAAAACTTTCTCGGTGTCTTGGCTCGACAAAGAAACTTTTTGAAGATAAGAAGTGATTTGCTCGGTCAATACTTCCTCTCGTAAGTAATGCTTTTCTTGGCAAATTCCTTTCTTTTTAGTACAGCGATAATAGTTATGCCCTTTTTGTTTTTCGGCAGTAATACTTGCCCCGCACGAAGCACATTTCATTAAGCCAAGAAAAGCAAAACTGTTTTTGTGTAATTCGTGAACTCTGCCACGCTTTACCATCACTTCTTGGCAAGCATCAAAAAGTTTCTTTGAGATTAACGGCTCGTGTTGTCCCTCATGAATTTCCCCACCATATTTCATAAGACCGATGTAGAAAATATTTTGTAGAATACTTTGCACATTGCTCAAAGCTATCTTTTTGCCAAGATTGCCCCGCAAACTTTTTTCCTTGCACCAATTTGCGAGAGAACGAAGCGTATATGCTCCAGTGGCGTACATTTCAAACATTTTGCGGACTTTCGGTGCTTTCTCGCTATCAACATCAATACCGCGTGTCTTGGGGTTATTAATATATCCTACAGGAGCCCAGCCGGGCCAAACGCCATTACGGATTTTCTGTCGTAAACCCCGCTTCACATTCTCTCGCAAATTATCTACAAAATATTTTGATTGACCGAAAGCGATATTGAGCATAAATAATCCTTGCGGTGTTGGTTCAAACCAAAAGCAGGGAAATTTGAGGGATTTAATCAAGCCACGATCTACAAAATGTATTATTTTACCGCCGTCCACACTATTTCTCGCTAATCTATCGGGATGCCACGAAATAATCCCGTCCGCTTTTCCTTTCTCAATCAATGACAACATTTCTGCGAATTTCATTCGCCCGGGTTCTTTTGCGGTTTTGGCCTCGCACAGCGAGGCGACAATTTCAAGTTTTTCTTTGGCGGCAAATTCTTTTAACTCAAAGATTTGGGACTCAATGCTTAAAATCTGTCTATCATCGTTTTCGGTACTCTTGCGAGCGTAAAGTATATATTTCATATAGTTTTGATTAAAAATTTTCTTTTCCCAAAATGCATAATCGCCAACTGATTTTTTCGCCCAAAATTCCTTATGATTTGGTCGCCGAGCGAAGCGAGGCGAACTCTGACTTGTTGACTTTTCCTGTTATGTGGACTATTCTTAAAATAGTTCGGACGCATTTCGTCCCGACTGCTGTCGCGGACGAGGGTCTGGCCAAAAATTCCGCCTGCCCGCCCGAAGTCCCGCCTTGGCGGGACGAAGGAGGGAACCGAAATCCTGAACTTAAAAACTGCCAAAGAACCCCGCACTATAAATTTTACAAATTTAAATGCTGGGCAGGCCTGTTAAAAATATTTACCCCGTTAAATTTAAGAAGTAAATTTGTTCGGGGTCGGCTCGAACTGAATTTTAATTTTGCTTGCTCTTCCGAAGCTTTAGCGTAGGAGAGGGAAAAGAAAATTTTTAATCATAAAGTCGAAAATTAATTTTTGTTAGAATAAACCATATGAGCCAAAAGGGATTTGTGAATATAGCGTTTGTAGTTTTAGCCGTCGTACTTGTTGGAGTGGGGGGATATTTTCTTATGGATAGATTTTTGGCTCCATCGCCGCCGCAACAATCCCCACAAACAACTAATCAAGTAACGCAACCTATCTTGCAGCTAATCGTAAATAAAATATTTGGAGACAAATCCTTCCCAAAAGGGAAAATTACGGTTCTCGGCGGGAGCGGAGCAGGAATGCTTATCGCAGAATGCGCCGATAAGAACTATATCACAAATTCTGCTCACTACATTATTGAAGGAAAAGTGGAAAATACAGAGAGCAGATGGATTGACGATTCTACACTCGGTCGTCATATTTTTACTTTCACCACTATTGCAGCGAAGAAGTATGTGAAAGGAGACCCAATTGGCGACACTGTTGAATTAAAGACAATCGGCGGGCGCGTTGGAGACAAATGGGAGATCGCTACCGATGTTGGTTCACCGGAGAAAGGGAAAGACGTAATACTTTATCTGCAAAAAGTTGGTAGTGAATTTGAATTGGTGTGTGGCTATTTTGGAATTGTTTATCCATCACCTATTCCAAAAATCAAAAGTAATTTTCATATTTTAAAAGAACAAAATGTAAAAGATTTACTAAAGGGATCCGGCATTAAATCACTTTCAAAAAAGTTCTACGAAGGAAATACTGATGATTACGATTTTTTAGTAATAGTAAGTGGTTCTCTTGTTGGTGATTACATTGGTGAATGGCCACCACATTTTGGTTCTATAAAGAACTATACAAGTGGTATTGGAAAACATTTTTTCGACAGTACAATAGACTACGGAAGTAAGGGGAGGCTTCAAGGTTACGCCTTCATAAATAATTTAGACGATGCATTGGGACCCAATAGATTCCATGGAATTAATGCGTTTGTACATGAATTATCGCATTACTGGATTATGAATTTAGGAAACGATGAGTTAAAAATAAGGAGAGACGGTGGTCATTGGAGCAATTTTGTTGATACGAGCGTACAGATAAACGGAAAAATTTATCTAAATCCTAATGGTGGAGGAATTTGGCAGGAAAATTCTGACGGGACATTTTCTGCTCTACATGCGTACGATATATATACAGAAGAATCATACCGGAGACGGTTTAGTAGTCTGGATTTGTACCTTATGGGATTTATTCCGGCTAGCGAGACTCGGCCTGTGCAACTTATTATTCCAGAAGGGCAAGTTGATACTGATCAAAATATTCGTGGGACAAAGCGACTTGTCACTGTGCAAGATTTAATAAGATTGGGAGGACAACGCGACCCCGCTTACCCGAATACACAAAGGGATTTCAATATAGCATTGATACTTGTAATAGAGAACGAGCCTACAGAATCTCAACTAGCCACGATGGATTGGATAGCCAAGAATTTACCAGAAGTGTGGTTTGAGGCTACAAGCCACAAGTCGAAATTGATAATAAAGTAAACCCAAAATAAAATTTTCCACTAAAGAGCAAAATCTTAGCAGGTTTTGCTAGCGAGCTTAGCTTGCTAAAACTTGAAATTGTCAAAGTTCAGAATTTTGGTTCGGAATTTTTGGCCAGACCCTCGTCCGCGACAGCAGTCGGGACGAAATGCGTCTGAACTACTTTAAGAATAGACCACCATATTGAATTTGAAGCGGTAGCCGCCTCGTCCTCGTTTGGGCTGGCGAAATTTTTTGCGACGGGCTTTTGATTCTTTTCCTTGCCCCTCCCTCCCTGCGCGGAAAAGGTTAAGGAGCTCCCTAAAATTTGTTTGCTTATTTTTGAAGTTTGCGGTATCATTATATTAAACAAGTTGATATACACTCACTATAAGTAGTATATTATAATAGCTTATCAAAGTCAAAACAATATGGCAAATTCAGTTAGTGAAAATATCCGCAAACTTCGGATTAAAAAGGGAATATCCCAAGATCGCCTATCAAAAGACGCTGATTTAGCGTTAAATACAGTTGTAAAGATAGAAACCGGCGAAAGCCCCAATCCTACTGTGGACACATTAGAAAAAATAGCCAAAGCCCTCGGCGTTTCTCCCGCCGATTTATTTAAGGAATAAAAAATATGGCAACCACACATAAATTGATACTTGGAAATTGTATGAGTATGGAAGAAATTCCCGATGGAAGCGTGCATTTGATGGTTACTTCGCCACCATATTTTAATGCGCCTTTTGATTATAAAGGATTATTCAAAACTTACGGACAATATCTTGGCGTATTAAGAAATTTTGCGCAAGAAACATTTAGAGTTTTACAAGACGGAAGAATCGCTGTTTTAAATATTGACGATATGCTGATAGACGGCGAAAAATTTCCTATCGTTGCTGACGCAACAAAAATTTTTCAAGAAGCCGGTTTTAGATATAGAGATAGAATTGTTTGGAAAAAACCTGATGGATATTTGAGAATTAGTCGCCGTAGCGGAGTAATGCTTCAAAATCCTTATCCGATGTATTTTTATCCTGATAATTTACTTGAAAACATTATTATTTTTCAAAAGGGTAAATTTAATTATCATTCAATTTCTAAAGAAGTTCGCGAAGCTTCAAAAGTTGATAAAAAAGAATTTTTAAGTAAAAAATGGTATATGACGCTTTGGGAAATGAATAATGTAATGCCCGGCTCGCCATTGGAAAAGGGCATCGCGGCTTTTCCTGAAGAATTACCATATCGCGCAATTAAACTTTTTTCTTACAAAGGCGAAACCGTATTGGACCCATTTGTCGGTAGCGGCACAACGATGAAAAAAGCGCGTGAATTAGAAAGAAATAGCATTGGCATTGAAATAAAAAAATCGCTCGTTCCAGTTATCAAAAAAAAGTTAGGTTTTGATGGCGGTCAAAATACTTTTTTTACAGATCAAAACGACAAATTAGAAATTATCAATCGTAAAGCAGGAAAATATGGACATATTAGCTAAAATTAAAGGCATAAAATATAATCCACTTCTTTGCCGAGAGTTAGAACTTTTTAACTTCAAGGATTTAGAAAAGGCTTTGGCTTCCTGCGCCTCTTTTATTCTTAATATCAATAAAGAAAATAAGGTCGCTATAAGTTGGTGGGTTTCGGCAAAGCGCACTCGCTCCTATCCCTACACAAGAGTTTATGACACTTTGGGTTTTTCGGGCAAAAAAATAACAATAATCCCAGTTGTAAAAGATGAAGGAAAAGAGGGCGACAGAGATTTTTTGCAATGGGATACTGTTTCGTTAATGAGTTTATTGGGGGTTTATGTAATTATTGCTTATTATAGCGACGCCAAAAGAAGTACAAGATACAGGCACAAAATTACAAATCAGCGTTTTGGTATTGATTACATCAGAGAACAAATTAAAAACATTCTTTCTTATCAATCGGACGCTCTACATTGGAATCTTGCTCATGTTGATAAAGTTGGACAAATCGGGGAAAAGGCGTTGAAAGCTTACGCTAAAATTTCCAAAAAATTAAAAGTAGAAATGCACTCGCGACAAACTGCGGAAAAAAGGATTACTGAGCTTTTGAAAGGCAAAGATGAGTTTATGAAACTGTCGCGAATGTTAGCAGAAAAAGCCCAAAGACGAGAACGATTAACTATCCAACCAAAAGAAAATTTATCGGGAACAAAAGCAATAATCACAATACAAAATTATTTAGGCGGTTATTATTATTTCACTTCGGACGAAGCCGAAATTAAAAGAAATAATATTTTTCTAATTGAGGGCAAGCACAGCAAAAATAATTCTTTGCCGTCTTTGGAAGATATAAAAGACGGATTATTAAAAATGATTTTATTTACTAATCTTGAAGATGTAAAAATTGATAGCAAAAATTATAATTCTGTGGCGGTATTGAAATTAACAGTTGAAAATCATTTTAGTGAAAAAAATCTCTCCGCTTCGCAAAAAGAAATTTTAAGGATTTTACAAAAAGAAGCTACAAGAAATAATTTCAAAATTGTGATAAATTAAATTTATGTCTTTACTACCATCTGGTTATCTTAATGCGGTTGTTTCCATCGAAGTCCCCGACGAAGGAGAAAAATTTCGTGCCATCGCAACAGGATTTTTAGTAGGTTTTCCTTTGCAACAAAAAAACAAGAAGGGAGAGCAACTTTTTAGAATTTTTCTTGTTACGAATAGACATGTGTTTAGAGGTAAAAAAGAAGTCTGGTTACGCTTTAATAAAGGGGAGGGGTCTCGTAGATATAATTTACTTCTTGTTAATGAGAGAAGTGAGGAAACTTGGTCAGCTCACCCTAATCCTTCCGTTGATGTAGGTGTTGTTCCTATCGCAGTTAATAAATTGCAAGAAGATGGTGTTGAGTTCGGTTGGATACCCGAAGAACTTATGGCATTTAGAGATAAGATCAAATCTCTTGGGATTACACAGGGTGATGAAATTTTTGTTTTAGGATTTCCTATGGGACTTGCTGGTGAGGTTAAAAAATATGCTATCACTAGAGCGGGAATAATTGCTCGACTAGATGATGAGATTATGGAAACCACCCACGCTTTTTTAATTGATTGCTCGGTATTCCCCGGTAATAGCGGAGGTCCAGTAATGCTAAAGCCAGCAATTGTAAGTATTGAAGGGACAACGCCGATAAACAGAGCTTATTTACTTGGGGTAATAAAAGGTTACTTGCCATATGAAGAAATAGCATATAGTCTTCAAAGCGATCCACCACAACCCAGAGTTAAGTTTATGGAAAATTCAGGGTTAGCTCTCGTTGTGCCTTTAGATTATGTTCGTGATATAGTGTCCGTATTGATGCCGAAGAAAGAACCTACAGAACAAGAAGAAAAACAAATGGCTACAGAGGAAAATAAAAAAGAAGGAGTACCAACGGTAACTAAAACATAACCCCCATCTTTCTTTTTTTAGTTCTGTCGCCCACTCGCAAAAAATTTTTGGCGAAGCCAAGCGAGGGCGGGGCAGGAAAGAAAAGGGGTTTGGGGAAAAGGAATTCCCGCCCCGCCCGAGCGTAATTCTTAGAAATCAGCGTCGGGATTTTCTTGGTAGAAAGTTCTAACTTTTTCCAACAAACACCACCACTTCGGATATGTCGATGTTTCCGCCTCCCCCGCCCCTCTACGAGGAGCGGGGTCGGCGACCAAATCGTAGGGAATTTTGGGCGAAAAAATCATGTTGCGGCAGAGAGCCGGAAAAAACGGCTTCTCCAAAAAACGCAGTTCCCATTAAGAAACTCAGCGAAAAAGAAATCAAGCAACAAGTTAAAACGCGCTATGATGAATTTGCCAAACAAGGCGGTTCAGCCGATGGTTGTTGTCCTTTAGTAGGAGAAAGCACTGAAAGTTTTGCTTTAGAACACGGGCTCTACAGCCAAGAAGATCTTGCCTTAATTCCCAAGTTGGCTATTAATCTTTCTCGAGGTTGTGGAAATCCTACTAATTTTGCTAATCTCCAGCCAGGTGAAGTAGTTGCTGATTTTGGTTCAGGTGGTGGTATTGATCTTGTTTTGGCAGCTCACAAAGTAGGACCAACTGGGAAAGTGATTGGCATTGACTTTACTCCCCATATGATTGAAAGAGCAAAACAGGTAATGAAGGAAGCTGGTCTCCCTGGCAGAGCCGACTTCATTCTGTTGGATATAGAAAACCCTCAGGTTCCAGATAATATTGCTGATGTCGTCATATCTAACTGTGTGATTAATCTCTGCCCTTGCAAGCCCTGCGTCTACAAACAAATCTTTGATATTCTAAAGCCCGGCGGCCGGTTGGCTATTTCTGATATCGTTACCATAGGAGATGTTGACCCTAAGGTTCGTGAGTATTTTCAGTCAATTTGGGCAGGGGGTATCGGAGGAGCAATACCAGAAGACGAGTATTTTAAAATAGTTCAGGATGCAGGTTTTAGTCAGATTAAAGTTGTCGCTCGCCATATTCTTGGTTCAAAAGAATTAGATGAAATGGCAAGTTGCCCTGGTGAGAAATTTTCTCCCGCTTTCTCAAAAGAAAAATTAGCTCAAATACAAGGGAAAATAGTCAGCACTAAATTTGTAGCTGTCAAACCAAAAGAATAAACAGGATACAATGAGTCTTTAGTTGACGGCTCGCTTGACGGCTCGATTTGGTTTTTTCATAATATATGGTAATTTAATAAAAAGAAAAAATGCCGGGCAATCAAAATGATTGAAACCCGGCACTTTAAATTTGTCGGCCTTTTGACATTTTTATCTAAATTTGATTGAAAGGCAAAGGAGGTTTGTCGGTTCGACCCCGACCGCCGCTATGAAAATTTAGTGCGGGGTAAGAATTCCCGCTCCCGGCACAAAATTGGGGGCGTAGATTAGCCCGGTTCAAAGCGTCGGTTTGTCGAACCGAAGAACGAGGATTCAAATCCCTTCGCCCCCGCCAGTTGAAAAAAGTCAAGGATTTATTGGCCGCCTCACGGAGTTTTATCCCGCGCCGAATTAGGCATTAATAACTAAATTAAAACCGACCAGTCGAATCAATCTAGTTGACCAGTCGGTTTTTTAAATCGGGAGAGAGAGTTGTCCTCTTTTAAAGGCATTGACTATCTCTCTCATTGATCGATATTGATTATAAAGCTCAGCGACCTGGCTTGGAAGCGCTCGGCCTTGGTAAATACTCTTTAAATAGTTGATTTTTCCTCTAATTTCTCTAAATTTCCCCTCAGAAAAATCTTCTTTCTCAAGAGCCTCCTGGATTACCCACCTATAATCAGCTAATTTCTCATCAGCCACTCCTATTTTCCTTTCCCCATCTCTGGGTCCCTCAATTACTAAGCCCAAAAATTCAAAGTGAACTTCCTTTCCCCCTGCCTCTCGATAAGAAGTTTTCTCTTCGGGAATTTTAAAATTCCCAAGACTCAGGCTCTCAACTATCTTGATTGCCAACTTTCTTTCTTCTTTGGGAATTGTTTTTTGAGTGGTGGAGATGGCGAAATTATCGACATAGCGAGTGACCTGATAACCTCTTTTCTGAGAAAAGCCCAATAGTACTCGATCGGTAGTATTCAAAATTAGATTAAAAACAGTTGGCGAAGAAGCATAACCTTGGGGTAAAAACCCGTCTTCGGATTTTTCGGTTGGCGAGTAGCAGATTAAATCTGCCATCAAGTCAGCCACTGCCTTCTTAAAACCAATCCACCGAAAATTTACTGCCACTTGCTTTTTTCTTGCCGAGGGAAAAGCATCCTTGATATCAAAAGTGAAAAAAGCATTAGCCCGAAGATGAGGGAAAACTGCCGTCCGATGTGATCTCCCAGCCACAAAGCTATGGCTAATTTCAGAAATGGAATAAGGATAAATTTCCCCGGCTATTCTGACTTGAATTTCGTTTAAGGGCCAGCGAGCGGCCTGAATTTGTCTTTCTCCGCTCGGCTTCTTTGGAATAGACCAAACCCGATAAGCACTCTTCATCTTTAACATCCAGAGAGCTAGACGGATTAAATCTTGAGAAATGCCCAAAGTCTCAGCCAATTCTGAGATTACCTCTCTTTTCGCTAATCCTGTCAATTAACACACCTCCTTCAATACAAAATTTTTAAGGTACTGTATCTGTATTGTATTTTACCAATTTTGAGCCCCACTATCAAATGGGGTAAATGGCTCTTCTAGAACTTAACTTTTCCGAAGTGGTGGGCTATTCTTAAAATAGTTCGAATGGGGTGTTGCTTTTTTTTCGTATATTTGGTAATATTTAATATTACCAAATTGGTAATCCCTACCACGAGGGTGTCGTGGTGAAGAACGTACATTGACAAAAGGAGGGAAATAAGATGGAGTGGAAAATTTTGGTATCAATCGCAGGGGCATTAATTGTGGGGTTCGGCTTGGGTCTGGCTGTTGCTTGGGCTTTGCGAATAATCCAGGCAAAGACAGCCAAAGAACTGGCCGCAGAACTATTTCAAGAGAGTGAGGCTCAGCGTAAAGAGAATGTAGAAAATCTTGTTGCCAACATCAAAGCGATTTTTGGTCAACTGTCACTTGAGGCTTTATCAAAGGCCACTGATGAATACTTAAAGTTAGCCAAAACAACCTTGACTTCAGAAAGGGAAATAAGTGTTAAAGAATTAGAGGCAAAGAAAGGCCTGATTGACCAGCGATTAACACAAATGAACACGGCGCTGGAAAATGTCTCGGGTCTGATGCGGGGACTGGAAAAAGATCGAGTAGAAAAGTTCGGGGAATTAAGTAATCAACTAAAAGAATCGGGCAAGCAAACCGCGGCGCTGGCTAAAACTGCCACGGCTCTTCATGAGGTTCTCTCAGCTACCAAAACGAGAGGACAGTGGGGAGAAAGGATGGCCGAAGATATTTTGCAGGCGGCTGGTTTTATTGAAAACGTGAACTACCTGAAGCAGAAAATGATTGGGGAGGTTGGAACAAGGCCTGACTACACTTTTCTTTTGCCAGGGGAACTTAAATTAAATATGGATGTAAAATTCCCCTTAAATAACTATCTGAGATTTATCGAGGCTGAGACCGAGGTAGAAAAGGGAAAATTTCGTCTTGATTTTATGAAAGATGTCAGAGCCAGGATTAAAGAGGTAACTACCCGCGACTACATCAATCCTGAACAGAATACCCTTGATCTTGTGATTATGTTTATTCCTAATGAACAGATTTACACCTTTGTCTGTCAGCAAGATAGCACAATTTTTGATGAAGGAATTAAAAACAAAGTGATAATCTGTTCTCCATTCAATATTTTTGCTGTTTTGGTAGTCATTCGCCAAGCAATTGACAATTTTGCTTTAGGGCAGAAGGCAAATGAGATACTCTCATTATTTGGAGCATTTAAAAATCAATGGGGGAAATTTATCTTGGCCTTTGAGCAGGTGGGTAAACGTATTGAGGCAGCTCAAAAAGAGTATGAGGCCGTGGCCACCACCCGACGCCGGCAACTGGAAAAATCTTTGAATAAAATTGACGCTCTTAGGATTCAAAGCAACTTACCGGTGGCGCCAGAGGAAGAAGAAAAATCTTTAAGTAGTGAGTTAAATGAATAAACAGACAAAAACTCCAAAAAGAATATTGGCCAAAAATAAAAGGGTAAGTGTTTACTTACCCTTTCTTTATTGTGGTCATATAGGACATTGGGTGCGGTTATACATTGGGTTGCTTTTTTTATGTGGGTATGTTAAAATTGTATATTACCAAATTGGTAATCCCCGCCACGGGGGTGTCGTGGAGAAGAACGTACATTGACAAAAGGAGGAAACAATGGCAAAGCAAGCACTCAAGCGTGATGCGGTGACGGTACCGCAGAGCTCAAGTGAGCTCACGGATTATGTTCGGCGTATCGGCGAGGCGCAGAGGAAAATCCAGGCGATTTTCACCGACTTGAATAGTGAGGTGGAGTGTCTCAAGGGAGGGGCAGACGAGAAAAAGAAACCGCTCGTGTCCCAGATCGACGCGCTCCTCGAGGGCGTCTACATCTATGCAGAGGCGCATCGAGACGAGCTTACAGAGGGCGGTAAGATCAAGACAGTGAAGTTTTCCTCGGGCGACATCGTATGGCGGATAACACCGCCCAAGGTAACGCTCAAGAATATCGAGAAAGTTGTCGCCGAACTTCTCAGCCGAGGCCTCAAGCGTTTCCTTCGCTACCCTGACCCGGAGGTGGACAAAGAAGCAATGCTCCGGGAGCAGGAGGTAGCAAAAAAGGTGCCGGGAGTGAAGATCGGGCAGCACGAGGAATTCGTTGTAAAGCCAGCCGGGTTGGAAGCCAAGGGCGAGGTCGTAAAAGAGCTGAGGAAACTTGTAGCCTAAAAGCTTGTAGCCTAAAAGGACTAAGCAGACCAACTGCTTCCCGCTATGTCTTCGGACCTAGCGGGTTTTTCTTTTTATGAAATTATGAAAGGGCAGTTGTATCCGCTTTGCGAATTCTGAATTGAATGCCGCCAAAGAAAAACTTGAAATTGTCAAAGATCGCGGCGAAGCCGTTCAAATTTTGGGGGGCTTGCCGTCGTCCACGACCGCGGTCGGGACGAAATGCGTTCAAACTATTTTCAAGATAGCGCACCAAAAAATAAGAAGTGAAACGACGATATTTTTTGAGTGTCCAGCTCTACTTTTCAAATGAAAAGAAAAGTAGGGCTGTGGCACACAATCAAAAAATGCCAGCAGAAGCTGGTAATTTTTGTATTGTCTGTGGATCTCCGGGGGAGATAATTGAAAATAGGAGTCTGTCAAGGGCAGACGAGATGAGGTCGCCTGCCTGCGGTAGGCAGACAAACACTTTGTATTTTGGAAATTTTACATTTCTAAAATATTTAACAGAAACATTCTAGATTAAAAATGTCTTTGGAGACATTTTTAATTCCTTTCGAGGGCACCAGAAACAAAAAAATTGTGGATGAAAAATGTCCTTGGGGACATTTTTTTAAAAAACAAAAAATATGTGGACTAAAACCTGACACTACTCTTAAAAAGCCCATTTAGGGCTTTTTAAGTGTGGATGAAAAATGTCCTTGGGGACATTTTTCATTTATTCCGACGGATCTGAAGCTTTAAAATTTATTTCTTCAGATATTATTGAACACCCTTTTTTATTTTCAAATTTTTTTAATTCTTCTATAAATTTATTTTTATCAAAAAATGACATAGTGTCATTATTGTTTGTTGGTTCTGTTTCACTTTTTATTTCAAAAATATCTTCGGAGATAGTTCTGTAAAAGAAGTAATATCCGTATATTAATGTCAAAAAATTTATAACCAAAAAGAAAAATATTATTATTTTCCAATCTCTTTTAAGATTAGCCCGAAGACCGAAATGTTTCTCGTTTTCTGAGAAAAATATTCTTTTTATATATTTTTTTATATTAGAAATATCCATAATCAATCTTATATTTTTATCGCTTTAATAGTAAAGCTTGATTTCCAAAAATCTTTTTTGTCTTTTTCGTCTGTAAATTTGCTAATAGACATTTTATCAATTGTTGCATTATATGAAATATTTTCAATTAAAGATAAAAATTTAAATGTACTATTCCAAGACCCCTGAACAACAAACCCAACAGCAAGTGTTTCTACGCTAATATCTTTTATTAATTCGCTATCTTCAACACCAATAGATTTTATGTCTATGGAAACCCCGGCTAATTCAGAAATAAGTTCTATTGATTTTATAAAATCCACAACTTCATTACTGTTTACAAAGCATGAATTTAGGTTTGATTGTTCTGTTTCTGTTTCTTTTATTATCTTCTTTACTAAATCTAATTGTTTCTCTTTTTTTAGCTCAACTAAAAAGTCCCCCCTTAATTTGGTTACATTATTTCTTTTTTTATACATAGAAGAAATAAAAAAGATATCAAAAAATAATATTAAAACCATAGTTATTAAAACAACAATTAGTATTTTTTTTGTTTTTGGGGAAGGAATCATATTTAATTTACTTTTTTATTACTTCCTAGGGTAATATTTATTAAGAAATAAATGTCTGTGTCTTTTGTAAGATTTGATAATGGAAGATTTACCTCCTTAAAATATTCAACCCCAACAAGAGAATCCCTGAACTTTAACAGTCCATCTCTTGTGCTAGATGTCCCCTGAATAGTAATTATTTTTTCAACTGTGTCTTTTTTTTGAATTTTGTTATACAAAATATCGGATATATAAATTTTTTCTGGTTTATTTTTTATAATTTCATAAACAACATTTTCTAATGAATATTCGTTACTATCTCTGTTTAATATTGATATTTTCGCCATAATTAAGTTTAACTTTTTCTCTGTATCTGCGTTGTTTTTATTCTGAACTGATTTTCTAATTAAATCTATCTGCCCTGTCGCGATGTTTTCTTTTACACTTAAGGATATGTACGATGGGATTAAAAAGGCAAACAACAATAACATGGTTATAATCAACAAAATTAGAAATATAATAATCAGTCGAATTAAATATTCTCTTCTTATAAGTTCTTTTTCTTTTTTGGGTAAAAGGTTTACCATAAAAAATTAATACATTTCACCGAGAACAAGACCCACCACAGAGGCGTAACCCGAAGAATAATTGAAACTTATTTCTGGAATGTAATCATCAAACGAAAAAGCGTTAGCCCAAATGTTTGCTACCTCAACGGGTGTTTTTATCCTTAGGGACAAATACTCCTTAAACCCGGGAATATTGGCATTGCCGCCGCATAATATAATTTTTTGGATTTTTTTTCTGTTCTTATTAACATTTTCCGAGCGTTCACTCCAATAAGAATATCTCTTGTTTATCTCCTCTTCTAAGGCAGACATTGTTATTGTCAGAGATTTATACAATTCTGTATTTTTTTCATTTTTTATAAAACCAAATTTTTGTTTTATTTTATCGGCTTCTTCAAACGATACCCCCATCTGTTTCTGGATTGCAGTTATAAGAGAGTCGCCCCCAAGAGAAACCGTTGATGTGTATCTTAAAAAACCCTCACTCACAATTGATATACCTGTTCTTGTTCTTCCAATATCAATTATCATATATGTCCCACTATCTCCGCTGGGAACCACGGCTCTTTTGAGAGCTTGGGCCTCTATTTCAAATGAAATTGGTATCATACCGGCTTCTTGAAATATACCCAAATAATCGTTTATATATTTCTCTGAAATTACAGAAACATTTGCCTCTATTTTACCATTATCATTTTTTTCGGTTATTATCTCATAATCAAAAATTGCTTCTTTTGAGGAAATTGGAACAAATTCTTCCAACTGAAATTCAATGCTTTCTCTAATATTATTAATTGCCTCTTTGGGTAATTCTAACTTAAAAAGATATGCCTTTTCTTCTGGTACAGAAGCATATATAAAATTTATGCCAAATTTTTCTTTTACAGACAAAAGGATATTCTTCAGTTTTTTTCTATCTTTTATGTCGCCCGAAATCATTACATGTTCTTGTATGGGAATATCTCCATACCTGCCTATCTCAAGGTGGTTGCCAGAACGCAAAAATTCCATCACTTTTATTGAGTGGTCTGAAATGGTTATACCAACAGCCGGCATTCTTAAAAATTTTGGCGGAGGAAAACCAAAAATTTGATTTATAATTTTACTTTTTTTATTAAATCTCATTCTATAAATTTTAAATAAGAGAAACAAAAAATGCTAAGCTACTCATCTACAATTATACAATTTATTAAAGAGAAGAAACAGAAAAAATGTGTATTTAAGCAAATATTACCAGCACCAAAATTGCTATTGCTAATAATGTCACTATTTTAAAATATTTGAATATGGTGTTTGTTACCCTTTCGCCGAATAGCTTCATAAAAAAACCTACCAAGAAAAACCTTATTCCTCTCCCCATAATGGACGCAAAAAGAAAAACTATAAAATCTATTTTGAACAGGCCGGCGGTTATTGTAAAAATTTTATAAGGCAGTGGGGTAAAAGCGCCAACAAACACAGCAAGAAAAGCGTTCTGTGAAAAAAAACCGGATACTTCCAAAAAGGCATTTTGCAAATGATAAAAATTTATTATTTTTTCTCCAAATAACGAAAAAAACCAAAATCCGATACCATATCCTACAACTCCGCCAAAAATTGAGGCAATGAAAACCACCCAAGAATATTCCCACCATTTTTTTCTCGCTTCCTCTGACATTAAAACGGGAATAAGAAAAACATCCGGCGGTATTGGAGAAAAAGATGAATCAGCAAAAGAGGTCAAAAAAAGAATCAGCTTTGACCTTTTTCCATCCCCGTGTTTAGATATCCAGTTCCTTATTTTTATTTTTGTCTCTTCTTTCATTTATTTTATGATATTTGTCGCCCAGAACTCACTTTTGTAGACGGAACTAATAATGCAAGTTTATCATCATCCATTACGGCAAGAAGCATTCCTTGACTTTCAAGCCCTCTTATTGTTCTCGGTTCAAGATTAGCCAAAATTGTAACTTGTTTCCCTACAAGGTTTTGTTCTTGCGGAAAAAATTCTGCTACCCCGGCGATAATTTGACGAGGGCTCTCTTCTCCTAAATCAATTTGAAGTTTAATAAGTTTGTCTGTCTCAAGAATTTTTTCCGCTGACAGAATTTCTCCTATACGAATATCTAACTTTTTAAATTCCTCAAGAGTTATCATATAAATATTAAATCATAAAATCACTAAATCACTAAATTCAAATGCTCTCTAATGAGCATTTGAATCCACAATTTATTTTTTCTTATAAAATCATACGAAATATAAAAACCTGCGCACATCCCTGCCTGCCGGCAGGCAGGTGCGTTTTGTTGTTATCTGCGCACATCTGCGGTTTGTTGTTATCTGCGCACATCTGCGTCTTGTTGTTATCTGCGTTCATCTGCGTCTTGTTGTTGTCTGCGTCAATCTGCGTTTACTGTCATCATTTCAATCCATCTAAATAGAAATTCATTTCTTCCCCTCTGGAATAAAACAACATCTCCGCTAAAAAGAATCTTATCTAAATCAATGTGGGCTTCATAAATTGAATTGTACTCTTTTATGTATCTTTCAAGAAAACCATTCTGTAAAAGCCCTTCTTTTATAAACTTGCAGGCCTCGTTTTTTTCTAAAATTACCATATCAGCAACCCCGGCAAGTTTTCTACCTATCTCCAAATGTAATTCCCTATTTTTTCTACCAACCTCTGCCAGACCCGGTGTTACATAAATTTTTCTTTTTCCTGCAAAAAGAGAAAGTGTGTTTATTGCCTCTCTTACCCCTTCAGAATTTCCATTATAACTATCATCTATTATTAAAATGTTATTTTTTGCTTTTATTAATTGAAGGCGATGTTCTGGCGGTTTTAACTTTTCAATTTTTTCTTTTATTTCATCAAAATTCATTCCAAACTCTTTACCTATAATCATGCAAGATATCGCAATTCCTATAATATAGCCAGACAAAAATTGTGTTTTGATTTCTCCGAGATTTTCAAATTCATCTTTTATCTCAAAGTATATTCCGGAGCCATCTTCATAAAAAATCTTCTCCCCAAATCTATAATTTGAAAGCGGGTTGTTTTTTGAACTATAAAAATAAATTTTTTGGTCTTTTAAATACTTTGCAAAATTTTGAACAATTAATTCATTATCTGCATTCAATATAACTGTTCCGTTTTTTTTACAGTTTTGAACTATCTCAAATTTTGTCCTTATTGTATTTTCTATTTTTTTAAATCTTTCAAAATGGCTTTCATTTATGCCCGTTAAAATGCTTATATTTGGCTGTAAAACCAAATCACAAAGTTTTTTTATGTCCCCAATCCCGTATGCCGCCATTTCAACTATAAAAATCTCTGTTTTTTCGCTCATTTTTTTATTTATAAGCTGAGAGATTCCTAAAATTGTATTCTTATTCCCTTCTGTCTTTAAAACATCAAATTTCTCCGATAAAACAAAACTCACGGCATCTTTCATTGTTGTTTTCCCATAACTTCCGGTCACAGCAATTATTTTTATATTCTTCCGATATTTTTTAATCTTTATTTTTGCTCTTAAAATAACAATCTGTTTAAAAGTAAAATCAAACGGCCAAAAAACTAATGCTGCCAATATTAAATAAACAAAAAACGAGTGGGAAAGAATCGAAATAAAGATTAAGAAAAAGAGTATAAAGTACGAAATGTTTAAATTAAAAATTAAAGCAATTAAAACAGAAAGAATTAATTGAATAAAGATTGCCAAGAAAAAAATAGTTTTGGCTTTTAATGTCCACTCAAGTTTTTTCCCTGATAAAATTTTAAGTTTATTTCTGTAAAAATCTTTTATATCTTTTAAAAATCTCAATACGGAATAATCCTGAAATTGCAAAAGATATGTCTGATATATTAAAATCTGAATAATCTTTTTTATTATTTTTTTAATAATATTTATTTTTTTCTTTTCTTGTTTCATTTTTTTGCCTGCCCCGTTAGAAATTCAAATGCTCTAAATGAGTATTTGAATCCATAATGTTTTTTGTTTAGCTCTAAAAATATACTTACTTCTGGCGAACTTCTAATGGGGTAATTTTGAGTTTTGCATTTTAAGTTCTAAGTTTGGTTTTTGTCCAAATAACTTTGTAAAATTATTGCTGCGGCAGAATCATCTATTTCCTTTTTTTGCTTTTTTGCCCCAGTACCACCAGCCTTCGGCTGGGCTACGGGGTAAACTTTCTTGTTTTCTTGGTTTCTTGACTTTTGTGCCTGCATTGATGTCATAAATTCTTGTTCAAAATAAACTGGCAAATTAAATTTTTCTTCAAGTTTTATTTTAAATTTCTCAATCTCTTTCATTATCTCATTTTTCTCCCCTCTATAATTTAAAGATTCCCCTAAAACTATCCCACAAAATTTTTTTCCCGCTTGTGTTGGTGAGTTTTTTATTACTTTTTCTAAATTTTCAAATAATTTTTTGTTATTACTCAAAACAGCTTTTGGAAAAGCAACCTTTCCTTCATCATCAGATATAGCAATTCCTATCCTTTTTGACCCGTAATCAATCCCCAGTAATTTATTCATTAATTAAAGATTATCATAAGAAAACTAAAAAAATAAGTCTCTTTATTTGTTGGGTTAAATCTCTTTTAAAAAAAGAGATATTTTGAAAGAAATTTTTTAACATAATAAATTGCTTTATAACCATTTTTTGATAATATTTACCATTATGGAGTTGTTTTTTCAACAAAATATGTGGGTTATTCTTTTGTTGGCATTCTGGGTAATTCCTTGGAAGGGTTATGCCCTTTGGTTAGCGGCAAAAAAGGACCATAAGTGGTGGTTTGTAATATTGCTAATAGTAAATACTCTGGCAATATTAGACATCATTTATATTTTTGCTATTGGAAGAAAGGAAAATCCTAAAATAGAAAATTAAATTTTAAAAAACTTTAATTTTCAAAGTTTCAAAAAAACAACCCTAAAACAGAATTTTGGTTGTACTCGGAGGGGTCGCATAGTCCGGTTTAGTGCACTAGTCTTGAAAACTAGAGTCCTGCAAGGGACCGCGAGTTCGAATCTCGCCCCCTCCGCCAATTTTCAGAATCCAAATTTTTGACAACAATCTTCTATAAAGATATTATTGTGGTTAGATAAGAACTTTAAATATTAAATGAGGTATTAATATGAAAGATGTGGAAAAAGAAAAGGACAATGAACTTCTTTTCTATATTGAATCTTTAGACCCAAAAACAAATCAACTTATTTCAAATATGTTTTCCGACCTTGGAATCATGTTTGAAAAAACTTTCTCTATAAAAACTGACAAAAAAACTCTTTTACCCACGCCCGTCTTGGAATGCAGATATGGACATGCCCTTAGAATTGTAATGGCTAAAGAAATGCTTAATTTAAAATTCAAAATTTGGCTATTAAATTCTAATGGAAAAACCTTAGATCGTCGCGGAGAGTTCTTTTTTAAAAGTTATTTGGGCTAAAAAATTCCGTGGAGTAAATTTATTTCACGGAATTTTTATTATCTATATTAAAAGATTTCTGCTATTCAAAAAATAAAAACCGCGGCGGAAATTACCGTGGTCCAAAGTCCGTCCTTGTTCCCTTCTGCTGATTGACAAATGTGAGCAGTTTTAAAAATATGCCCGCTTGCTTTATAATCCTGTTTTCTTTCGTCCCATGCTTGATTCGGGTCAAATGAAATACCTAATGTCGTGGCCAGCATTGTTGCCGCCAAGTCCTCCGCATATTCTCCTGTTTTCTCTCCTTTTTCACCAAATGTGTGGTGTTCCGACAAATAACCATATCCATTATTTTCCTTTGGTATTGCAAGACCAATTGCCGCTGATACAAGTCGGTTTGGTTCATTTGTTTCACTCCTCGCCATAACACAAAAAGTTATTTGTCCCGGCTTCAAAAGTTTTACGCCCTTCTCTCTCGGTATCACCTTACAGTCGGGAGGGAAAATGCTTGAAACATAAACAAGGTTGCATGTTTCTATCCCCGCGCTTCTTAATGCCAACTCAAAAGACGCGAGTTTGTCTTTGTGAACACCAACTCCTTTTGTCAAAAAAACTTTTTTTGGCAATACTGAATCCATTTTTCGTTTTATAGATAAGTAATATTATCGCCTTTGCCTTAAAAATAAAAGTGAATATGTCAACTCTTACATAAAAATTCTTTGTGGTATAATTTGCGCGTATGAAATCAACAAATAAAAGTGGGTTCACCCACACACTAAATTTGATTTCAAATAAATTTAGTGCGTCGTTTTCTGTGCGTTGTTTAATAAATTAAATAAAACATTTTATAAAAAATATTATGAGTAAAACAAAACCAAAATTAGTGTGTGGGTTCACAATCCTTGAATTAATGATGTCAATTGCAATTATAGCAATACTAACCTCTGTAATATTAGTGACAATATCCGGAATAAAAGAGAGAGGGCGAGATGCGAGAAGGTTATCTGATGTAAATGAAATACAAAAAGCATTAAATCTTTATTTTAGTAGTCATAATATTTTTCCTGTCTTTCCTGTAGAAGTAAAACTAACAGGTGAAGATGCATTTTCGGAATTACTAAAAAATGAAGGATTTATATCTAAAGCCCCGATTGATCCAATGCCTAGTTATGGAGCTTACACATATCAATCAAACTCAGGAGGAACAAATTACTTTTTGGGTTTTTGTATGGAAACAGACACAATTTCTAGATATACAAAAGGGTGCACTAACACAGTAACCCCATAACAAATGCAAACAAATAATACAAAAAACATAATAAGTTGGAACGCCCTAGAATTTGAATATAAAGAAAAAAGCGCTGATTGGTTTTGGGCTGTGTGGATAATAAGTCTCGGTTTGGCTGTTTTATCTGTTTTTCTTGATAATTTATTGTTTGCAATCTTAATTATTCTTGGAGCATTTACACTTTCGCTGCAATCCGTAAAGAAGCCAAGAACAGTAGAGTTTGAAATAAACGAGGAAGGAGTTATTATTGATAAAAAACTATATTTATACAATACTCTTGAGTCATTTTGGGTTGCGAGTAAAGAAAAAAAGGCAATTATTAAATCAAAAAAACTTGTTGTTCCATTTTTAATACTTCCGTTAGAAAATGTTGACCCGAAATATTTAAGAGAATATTTAATCAAGCATATTAAAGAAGAAGAAATGTCCGAACCAATAGCGCATATAATAATGGAGAAGTTGGGTTTTTAAATTTAAAAGCCCTGGGAATTCAAATGGTCTGGGAATTTAAATGCTCTAACTCAAAAATCTCTGACTTTGAAAGCTCTAACTTAAAAATCTCTGACTTTGAAAGCTCCAACTTTGAAAGCTCTAAACGAGCTTTCAAAGAAAAGTGATAGGTTTTAAATCATAACCCTGAGCTTTCAAAGAAAAGTGATGGGTTTTAAATTATAATCCTGAGATTTTTAAGAAAAGTGCCAGATTTTATTCATATTTCTGAGCATTTAAATCCATAATCTTTTGTTAAATATTTGAATCCACAATATATTTCAGTTAATTTAAATCCGTAATATTTTTTATTTTTTAATTTGTTCCAATTGAACCCTTCGTACGAACCGCCCGTCCTTTTCTTTTTATGTTTTTTGTATATAAAAATATTTTTTCGCCCTTGTTTTATATATCCTCACGCCTACCCGCTTACCCGCCCCTGGCATAACCTCTGGCGGTTTTTTGCCCCCAAGAGGAATTTTCTGTTTGCTAAAGCAAACCACGCGTTTTTTGTAAACAAAAAACGGTTCAATTCCTCCGACCAAAAATAAATAACCCATGCAAAATTGGGTTATTTATTTTCGGTGCCCCCAAGAGGAATTTTCTGTTTGCTAAAGCAAACCACGCGTTTTTTGTAAACAAAAAACGGTTCAATTCCTCCGACCAAAAATAAATAACCCATGCAAAATTGGGTTATTTATTTTCGGTGCCCCCAAGAGGAATTTTCTGTTTGCTAAAGCAAACCACGCGTTTTTTGTAAACAAAAAACGGTTCAATTCCTCCGACCAAAAATAAATAACCCATGCAAAATTGGGTTATTTATTTTCGGTGCCCCCAAGAGGAATTGAACCTCTGTTTTGAACTCCGCAAGTTCATGTTTTATCCGTTAAACTATGGGGGCAAAGGCATTGGCGGGCAGGTATCTGCTAAACGATGAAGACCCACATTAAATATAGCGCAAAATAAAAAAACCCGCGAAGTGCGGGTATCTAATTAAATTAAATATATTGTGGATTGAAACCTGGCACTGCTCTTTAAAATCTCAAAATTATGATTTAAAACCTATCACTTTTCTTCAAAAGCTCATTCAGAGCTTTTGAAGTCAGAGATTTTAAAGTTACGGATTGAAAACCTCATTTAGAGGTTTTCTAAAAAAGAAAAAATATTATGGATTGAAAACCTCATTTAGAGGTTTTCTAAAAAAGAAAAAATATTATGGATTGAAAACCTCATTTAGAGGTTTTCAATTTATTTGCAAATCTAGATTTTTTTCTTGAAGCGGCATTTTTCTTTATAACCCCTCTTTTTGCTGTTTTATCTATTTCTTTATAAACCTTAGGTAAAAGTGCCCCTGCTTCTTTCATTTTTTTTTCAGATATAAGCTTTTTATATTCCTTAACAACGGACTTCATTTTGTTTTTTCTTTCAAGATTAAAAGCCCTCTTTCTAAGAGAACTCCTTAGTGCTTTTTTTGCTGATGATGTTATGGGCACAGTGGTATTTGATTATTCTTTACTAATATAAGTAATTGACACATTAACAGACAATCAGAACTTTATCAAGAAAAATTAAAATCCAAATTACAAATCACAAACAATATCAAAATTATAATCACCCAAACCAAAAATATTTAGGAATTAGTATTTGGGATTTAGAATTTATTTGGTATTTGGTGCTTGTGGTTTGTTATTTTACATTTATACAATGTCTGCGGTCAATAAGAGTTTCGCAACGGGGCTTCATAATTTACTCCAAATGGGCTACTATTTAAGTATGATTTCTCAAATAAAAGGAAAACTATCATATAAAGGAGCGGGATGCGCAATTATTGATGTGTCTGGGGTTGGATATAAAATACACACAGCCCTTGATGAGGTAGTTGATATGAAAGAAGGAGACGATGTAAGTTTTTGGACACATTTAGTAGTTAAAGAAAACGCACTGGATATATACGGATTCAGAAATATGGAAAATCTAGAATTCTTTAAACTTCTAATAGGAATTTCTGGTATAGGACCAAGATCTGCGATGAATATATTAACAATTGTTGGTGTTGAAACTCTTGTGTCGGCAATATCTTCTGGTGATATATCATATTTAACAAAAGTGTCCGGAATTGGAAAAAAGAACGCACAAAAAATTATCATTGAATTAAAAGATAAGGTAGAAGCGAGGGTTGGCGATGTTGTGGGACTTAAAAAAGAAGATATTGATGTCGTTGAAGCGCTTAGGTCTTTAGGATATACAACTAAAGACGCGCGTGATGCATTAAAAGAAACAAACAAAAACGCCACAACTAGTGAAAAAATAAAAGCCGCCCTAAAATATCTAAGCCCCGTTAGAGATAAAATAAAATAACGAACGGAAAATAAATAATATGCTTGATAATATTTTATATAAAATAAAAAAATTTCTTCCGATTAGTTTATTTCGGATGTTTCAGCCCGTATATCATTACATTCTCTCTTTTTTCGCCGTCTTAATATACAGATTTCCTTCAAATAAAATTACCGTCGTTGGAGTAACGGGAACAAAGGGAAAAACAAGCACCGTAGAAATAATAAGCGCGATATTAGAAGAAGCCGGACTAAAAACGGCATTGATGGGGACCTTGAGATTTAAAATTGGAAATGAAACAGAAAAAAATAATTATAAAATGACAATGCCTGGAAGATTTTTTATACAGAGATTCTTGAGAAGGGCGGTTAATGCAGGGTGTAATTATGTAATATTGGAAGTGACTTCTCAAGGAATTGCCCAATACCGACATAAATTCATAAATTTTGATGCTCTAATTTTTACAAATTTATCTCCAGAACATATTGAGTACCACGGGTCCTATGAAAAATATTTAGAAGTAAAACTGAAAGCGGCAAGAGCTCTTGAAAAATCTAAGAAAAAAAGAAAAATAATAATTTCAAATACGGACGACAAAGAGGGTTATAAGTTTTTGAATATTGATGTTACTGAAAAATATCCTTATTCAATACGGGATGCCGAGCCGTTTATTATAAAAAAGGATGGATTAGAAATTACAATAGATGATGTAAAAATTGAACCAAAACTTTCGGGACAATTTAATTTATACAATATAGTTGCGGCTATAAAATTTGTAAAAACTCAGGGAGTTAATGTGAATATAATAAAATACGCCCTTGAAAAGTTCTCCGGAATTAGAGGAAGATTAGAAAAAATAGAAGAAGGACAAGATTTTACTGTAATAGTTGATTACGCGCACACTCCGGATTCTCTTGAAAAGGTTTATGAGGTATTTCAGTCCTCTAAAAAAATATGTGTGCTTGGTAACACGGGTGGTGGGAGAGATAAGTGGAAAAGAAAAGAAATGGCAAAAATTGCAAAGAGGCATTGCACACAAATAATTTTAACAAACGAAGACCCTTATGATGAAAACCCATTAGAGATCGTTGGCGAAATGAAAAAAGAAATTGGGGATTCAAACTGTCAGATAATAATTGACAGAAGAGAGGCAATAAAAAAAGCCTTGGAACTTGCAACTACCGGCGACGCTGTTTTGATTACAGGAAAAGGCACCGACCCATATATAATGGGTCCAAATAATACAAAGGTTCCATGGGATGATGCAACTGTTGTGAGAGAAGAAATAAAGAAAATTCAAAATGCAAATCTCAAAGTGTAAAATGACAATAAAAAATGTTAAAATTAAACGAGTAGATAAAGATTGGGCTTTATATTATAGATTTTAGATATTAGATTTAAATTTTGAGATAATATCATGCAAGTTTTAAAAGATTTTGGTTGGTTTTTTGTAATACTATTAGCATTTGCGATAGTGTGGTTTTTATCTGGTGGACCAGACAGAGAATCGGCAAAAAATCCATTCATAAATCCACCAAATCCTATTAGTTCCGGAGAAACATATGGTATAAGTTTCTTTTCAGGAAGAAACACCCGCGCTTCCACGAGCAGTAATGAGGAACAAAAAGGAACAATAGAAGAACAACTAAAAACAATAGGAGAGGAAACGACAAGAGTTAAAAATGAACTTGAAAAGGCGCAGGAAAAAGCTAGTTTATCAGAATACTCAGATTTAATTACTTTTTCCAAGGGAAGCGCGACATCAGTGTCTCCAGATAAAGAATATTTACAAATTGTGCTCACCAAAACTGCAAAAAATAAAGTTATAATTACTGGTTGGGAATTAAAAAGTTTGATTTCTGGTGTTTCCGTAAAAATAGAGGAGGCGTCGTGGTTGCCAAGATTGGGAAGTTCAAATACAAAAAATACGGTTGTTTTATCCCCGGGAGATAAAGTAATTATTACAACAGGTCGCCCTCCAATAGGAGTTTCTTTTAGAATAAATATTTGCTCTGGATATTTTGAACAATTCCAAAATTTTTATCCATCTATTAGAACAGAGTGTCCTGACCCATACACTGAAATTGAGGAACAGTATTTAAGTGGTCCAAATGCTTATAATGATGAGTGTTTAGATTTTATAGACAGAATTAGGCGGTGCACTATTAATACGAAACAATTACCTCTTGGGATGCAATCACAGTGTCAGGACTTTGTAACAAAAAAAATAAACTATAATTCTTGCATTGATAAACACAAGAATGATGAAAGTTTCTACAAAGGCGAATGGAGAATTTATCTGTCGCGCGATACAGAGTTGTGGAAATCAAAAAGAGAGGTTATAAAATTGACTGACGGAGTTGGAAAAACGGTTGGGACAATAACATATTGAGATTCATAAAAACACAAAATCACAAAAACATAAAAACAAAACCATCCCCTTATTTAGCTAAATAAGGGAATGGTTTTTTATATTTTATTAAAATTCTCCGAGGAGAATTTTAAAAAAGTTTTTAAAATTAAATATTAATAAAAAGACCTCGAAAGATGCTATCTTCCGAGGTCTGAGCCTATGCAGCTAAAAGAATTTTGATGTTTTCCAAAATCCCATCTGTGTGGGATTTTACAAACCGTCCGGCTTGGTAGTTATTAATGCAATACCATGTCGTAACGGGATTCTTTGGATCTTTAGAAAGATCCAACCTGAACTGTTTTTCCAATTCCTCCTGTCTTTCTAACCAATACTGGGCAGTATTGGTCCAAATTCCATAGACATTTCCCAACCAAACATCGTCGGGAGTTATCGGCTGACCTTTTTGGGTACGATTCATGCCGTACTCACATCTACCAGCGTTTTCAAAATGTTTTTGGAGAGCGTTTAGCGCTCCAATTATTTTATCCAACTGACCATGGTTTTTTGCCTGTAAGATAAACATGGTCTGGCTGAAACCCCCCACATCTTGCAGTGGGGAAATTATCTGAAATAATCTTACAATTGCTCCAACACTGTTAGGCATTGAAGCAACATTCTTTATTTGTTTCTGCAGTTTTTCCAACTGCGGAACAATTTTTTTCAAGTCCCTTTTAGGTGGCCCAAAAAAAGACCTCAAAAAAGCAACGATTTTGCTTCTTTTCATTTCATTTCCTTTCCTTTTTTTGTTAAAGAATTAAATAGTGTTTTTAACTATTCTCTATAATACATAATATCATAAACCATAGAAAAAGTCAAACACACCGTAACATTTCAATATTCTGGATGTAGTTATAAAAAATCTTCAAGAATCTACTTAAACGAGTCTTATTTGAAGCCGTATTTTTGTCTCTTTTACTTGGAAGCCCGGCTTCCAAGTACGGCTTCCGAGTAAGGCCTCAGCAAAATTATGAGCTAAATATTTAAAACCCTAAACAAAACAACGCCGACAGAAACAGAAACATTTAATGACTCCTTCTTCCCCTTCATTGGAACTTCAGTAATAATATCGCATTTGTCTAAAATTGATTTTGATATTCCTTTCACTTCATTTCCAAAAATAAAAACCAAACCTCCTTCCCAGTTAAAGGACGGTCCGTCTTTGGCGGACACTTTTTTATAATCAATAGATTTTTTTGATTGTTCTACTCCAATAATTAAAAATTTTTCTTTTTTAAGTTTTTTAATAAGTGCGCCTATATTTTTTATTTTTTCCCATTCAATATTTTTTTCAGCCCCAAGAGCTGTTTTTGAGATTTCTTTAACTCCCCTTCCAAATCTATCTGTCGGCGCTGGAGTATAGCCACTCAAAAATATTTTTGACACACTAACGGCGTCTGCTGTTCTAAAAATAGAACCAACATTATGATTACTTCTTATGTTATGAAGAATTAGGTATATCATAAAATCATCCCAGTTAAATGTGCTATGCACTTATTTAACGGGACAAGTAAAATCAAGAAAACATAAAAACAAATATACTTCGTGTCCGCCCGGTAGGATTCTCACCCCACGGGCGCGGGTGAATTTCAATTTCATCCTCGCAAAGCTCGGACTCAATAACGAAATTCCTTTCGAATCCTACACGAAAGCAAATAAATTTGCTTTCTCATGCGGTTCACTTCGTGTCCGCCCGGTAGGATTCGAACCTACGGCCGTCTGCTTAAAAGGCAGCTACTCTACCGGACTGAGTTACGGGCGGATTAAAGTAAAAATATAGCAGAAAAATAAATACTTTTCAATTTGTGTTTTTCTTTTCCTACACCTCTACATATAAAATCACTTTCTAATTCGCGCGAATTAGAAAGTGATTTTTGTTTTCTTGTTTTTACTTGCCCCGTTAGAAGTTGAACATTAAAAAATCACAAAATACGGACTCAAATGTTCTCATGGAGTATTTTTAAAAAACGCAAAATCACAAAAACAAAATATATTATGAATTCAAAATGTCCTTAGGGACATTTTCTAAAAAACAAAAAAACATTGTGGATTCAAAATGTCCCTAAGGACATTTTCTAAAAAACAAAAAAACATTGTGGATTCAAAATGTCCTTAGGGACATTTTGAATTATGGATGAAAAAGCAATTTTAATTGCTTTTTCATTTAGATTTCCAACAAAAACTTTTCTATCTCCAAACCGAGGTCTTCTATTATCCCCTTTCTAATATCGTGATAAATTGAAATTAACTTTGAGGACATTTTTTTTAATTCTTCATCAGAATAATTCTTGCAAAATCCTTTTGCTTTTTTGAAAACGAACGGATTTAGGTCTGCTTCAGCGCTATTCTTCGACGAATTTGCCAAAAGCATTGTTTTAATTTGCCAAAATAATACTCCGTGTATCTCTTCTGGCACAAGCCCTTCTTTTAAAACTTTTTGATATTCAGTCCAGGCCCTTTTTCTGTCTCTCTTTCCTAGCGCGTCTGTTAGCGCAAACGGTTTTGCTCTTTCTTTTTCTCTTTTTAAGCTATTACCAGAAAATTCCTGTGTTTTTTGCGCCTTCTTCTCTATTTTTATAAGAGTTTTTTTATCAACTTCTTCCTCCAACAAAATAAAAATGTTATCCGATTCTGCAATGTCTTTAATTTTGTTCAAAATAAATTCTTTTATTTTTTCATTCCCCAGAATTTTATCTAAAAAAATTATATATTTATTTTCAAAAAGACCCATTCCTTTTAACCCTTCTTCTATTATTTTCTCATCAAAATTTTCGCTATTTAGTTTAAATAAATTTGAGTTTGGTTTTTTAGCAACAAGAGTGTCTGTAAGGTTTTTCGCCTTAGTTCTGGCTTTTTTAAAATCTTCTCCATAAATAAAATAAAGCATAATAAAAAATTAAAAATGTAAATCTCAAAGTTGAAAGTTGTTGTGTCCGCCGAAGGCGGACGAACTAATTAGTTGCAAATTTTTCAGAGAAAAATTTGCTCAACAATTTTACATTTTGATTTTTGCATTTTACATTTTAAAAAATTGCTATGCAATTTTTTTCATCTCTCCCCAATTATCCCCAATCGAAGCATCTGCAACAAGTTTTATACCGAGAGATTCTCTTTCTGTTAAAACACCCTCCATAATCTTTTTAATCTCTGGGTATATTTTATCAACAATTCCCTCTTCAACTTCATAAACTAATTCGTCATGAATTTGTAAAAGAAGGAAGCACTTCTTTTCAATTTTTTCTTTCTTCAAAAATTCTTCTATTTTCACTGTTGCTATTTTAATTACATCTGCGGCTGTTCCTTGTATTGGCGCGTTAATTGCCATTCTCTCTACAGAAGCCCTTATGTGTGGAAATCTTGATTTGATTTCTTCAAAATATCTTCTCCTGCCAAAAAATGTTTCGGTAAATCCTTTTTTAAAAACATCTCTTTTTATATTTTCAAGATATCTTGCAACACCAGAAAATGTTTCAAAATAATTATTTAGATACATTTCTGCCTCTTCCTTACTCGTTCCCAAATTCTTTTTTAATGAATTTACACCCATTCCATAAAGAATTCCGAAGTTTATTACTTTTGCCCTTCTTCTCATTTCACTTGTAACATTTTCTGGAAGTATATTAAACACTTTTGATGCAACAGCGTTGTGAACATCTCCTCCTTCTTTAAAAATCTGGGTCAAATTTTCATCACCAGATAAAATCGCAACAATTCTCAATTCAATTTGTGAATAATCAAATGAAAGGAGTTTAAAGCCCTCATCTGCGATAAAGGCCTTTCTAATTTCATTTCCAAACTCTGTTTTTATTGGGATGTTTTGTAAATTAGGGTCATTTGAAGAAAGCCGCCCCGTTGTTGTTCCTGTTTGTATAAAATTAGCATGCAATCTCCCATCAGTACCAACCATGTCTGGAATATTGTCTATATATGTTGAAAGCAGTTTTTGTAGTTCGCGATATTTTAAAATATCATCCACTATTTCGTAAGAGCCCTGAATTTTGATGAGCTCTGATTCTTTAGTAGAATATGACCCTGTCGGAGTTTTTCTTAGTCCTTTAACCTTAATCTGCATCTTTTCAAACAAAACCTCACCAAGTTGTTTTGGCGAATTTATATTAAATTCTATTCCAGCTTTTCGCCAAATTTCTTTTTCTATTTTATCTAAATCTATATGAAGTTTTCTTGATAATTTCCTTAAAAATTCTATGTCTATTTTTATACCTTTTCGTTTCATTTCTTCGGCTATCGGTAAAAACGGCAATTCAATTTCTTCATAAAGTTTGTCTAGATTATTTTTTTTAATTTTATCTAAAATTATTTGTCTTGCTTTTTCAAAAGAAGTTGTCTGCGAAAAACTAAATATCTCATCAAGCCCTGGGTTTGTAATGTTGGAATTTACAAGCCATAGCGCTATGCCTATTTTTTTTACCTCTTCGTCTGATGTGCTATTTTTTTCTTTCTTGTCTTCTGTGATTTTTTCATTATTCACTAATTCATCGGAAGGTTGGGGTTTTTTGTTAGAAAACATTTCACTAACTTTTTGCCAAATACTTCTAAAACCTAATTCGTCTAACTCTTTTTTTATTTGTCCTAAATTTATATTATCAGTTAGTTCTTTATCGGGTAAATCAAATTTTCTCAAAGAATCTAATCTTATTGTCGCTAATATTTTTGAAAAAATTGCTTCCTCTTTTCCTTCTTTGAGAAGGCCTATTATTCTTTTCGTTATTCCCGCCTTTTCAAATTTACTTTCATCTTTTTTTAATTCTTTATATATGTTTTCTATTGTTCCAAATTTTTGAATTAAAGTTGAAGCTGTTTTATCTCCTATTCCTTTTATTCCAATAATATTGTCAGACGGATCTCCACGAAGTCCTTTATAGTCAGGCAATAACTTTGGTTCAAAACCAAATCTTTCAAAAACTTTTTTTTCATTGTATATAATTGTGTCTTTTATTCCTTTTTTCAGGGTGTAAACACGGACCTTGTCGCCATCAACAAGTTGAAGCGTGTCCATATCCCCCGAGGCAATGATTGTTTCTATGTTTTTTTCGTCTTTTAATTTTTCAGCGATTGTTCCCAACAAATCATCCGCCTCAAATCCTTCTACTTCATATATCGGTATATTAAAAGATTTAAAAATATCATGCGCTCTTATTATTTGTCCGACCAATTCCCTGTCTGTTGTCGGCCGATTTGCCTTATATCCTTCATATGAATCATGCCTGTGTGTTGGGCTTGGAAAATCAAAACATGCAATTATATAATTAGGTTTTAACTCATTAATTATTTTTAATAACATTAAACATAATCCATACAAAGCGCCCGTGGGCTCGCCTTTTGTTGATGTAAATTCTGGTAATGCATGATACGCGCGGTGCAAAATTGCGTGAGAATCAAGTAAAACTATTCGTTTTTTGTTAGTTTTAGGCATCCTGTGTCCAAAATTGTATCAAAAAAACCACGAGCCTGCTCGTGGTTTACTCGTGAGACCTTACTTCAATTTAAATATATAAAAACGACCTGCAAAGTAAAACTTTGCAGGTCAAGAAAAAAGGAAAAAGGATTAAGGTAAAGAAAGAAATAGCTGGCGAGGACCGTCACTCGGATGCGTGTAGTCAACATGACCGCTGTCGGCGTACAACTCCGCATTGTCATCAACCCAGTACCCGACCACGAGATAGCCATCGGCCCATAAAGATGAAGTTCGAGTCCAACCATTTTTGTCCATAAAATATCCTTTGATAAATTTATGGAATCCAGTCATTCGGAGGTATTCGCGATATTTCGCAAACATCAACTTTTCTACAATGGCCATGCTGTATGATTTCTTACGATGCTTATCGTCCGGTTCATCTTGCCCTGTGTGGGCAAAAACGACTAAACCGGATTGTAGTTGACGAACTTGTAATTCTTCAGATTTTCTATCAATGTTTTCAGCAACCGGATTTTTGTATTTATATAGGTTCACGGGTGCTCCTGGTTTGTTGAAAAATTTCTGTATACACTCCATTATTTCGTCTTCGTTCTGTGATAGATCGTCTACCATGATTGCTGGAAAATCAGGATGTTCTGGAAATACGATTTCCGATAAATCTAGTGTAATTCCGTATACTTCTTGATAATATTTTTCAAGAAGCGGAGTTTGCGCAAAAATATTTTTAGATTGAATAGAAATATCTTTCACAAATATTATAAATTTTTGTCTAACAGATTTATTATCAATAATCTGTTGAAAGTCCTTCAGAAAAACGCCTTCTTTTTCCATAAGTCGGAAAAATTTGGCGGTAGTTCCTAAAATATTTGCTGGGGTTGCGATGTTTTCTTTTGACATCGGATGCCTCTTTTTTTATTTTTAAAATGATTATTTAAAAGAACCTGAATTAATCAAATTCTCTACAAGGAATAATATAATAAAAATTGTTAAGAGTCAAATTTTCAATTTTATGTTTTTTTGTCTCATACCATTCGCCTCGCGAAGCTACGGGATAAATTTTTTTGTTTCCAAAAATACATCCACGCCATGGCGTAAATGGAAATCTTTTTATTTTATAAAAAAATATTATGGATTCAAATGCTCAGAAATATGAATAAAATCTGACACTTTTCTTAAAAATCTCTCCCAGAGATTTTTAAGTTAGAGCGTTTGAATTTATTTTCCTCGTATTTTCATCAACAAATTCAAACTCTATTTTAAGAATGTTGTCTGGAAGAATGCTAAAAATATTTTCCGGCCATTCTATCATAATTAAATTTCCCGAGTCATTTAAAATTTCCTCAAACCCAAGAATCCTCAGTTCTTCTCCGTTTTTTAATCTGTAAGCGTCTGTGTGGATTAATCTTTTGGGCCAATCAAAATTTTCTATTTTGCTTGCTCTGTTAAATAATTTTGCCTTTGGCAAAATTCCCGCTCTACGGGATTTAACAGAGTAAATTTTTTCAATAACAAATGTCGGACTTGTTATATTTTCTTCTATTCCCAATGCCTCGGCAATAAATTGAACAAATGTGGTTTTTCCAGAACCCAAATCCCCAAAAAGCCCAACGACGAGCGCCCTTTCTTTTGGTTGTTTTAAATTTTGTAAGAATTTTTTTGCAATATCCCTTGTTTCTTCTAGATTTTTTGAGATTATTTCCATTGCCAAAATGATACCATTCAAAAATGCCTGTTAAAATAGCCGTTTTGTGTTAGAATTAATGATGTGTCTTATTGATTTTTGGATTTTCCAAAAAATAAGGAGCGAAGCGACTATATTTTTTGAGAATCCAGCCCCATTTTTATATTTTTGTTTTTGAATTTTATGAGATAAAAAATTTCCTCAAATTTTTTAATCTTAAAATTCTTTACAAAAATACAGAAATGGGGCTGGATGATGATTTTTAAATTTGCTTCACTCATTAAAAATCTATCATGATCACCTTTAACGACAAAGAACAAAACGAAAAACTTAGTGAGATAAGAAACTTGGAAGAAGAAGATCTTGCACAGATACTTTCACAAAAATATAAGATTCCATATCTAAATCTCTTGGGGATTCCTGTAAACGCAAACGCGCTTTTAATAATCCCGGAAGAAAAAGCAAGAAAAGGTAGCATTGCTATTTTTGATGTGGCTGGGAAAAATTTAAATGTGGCAATTATGTCCCCAGAAAAAGAAGAAACTATTTTCATTATAAAAGAACTAAGAGAAAGTGGCTATAAACCAAATTTGTTTATTGTGTCTCAAAATAGTTTAAAAAAGGTTTGGAATAGATATAAAGAATTGTCTTTCGGTAAGATAGCAGAAGTTGGAATTCTGGATATTTCAAACAAAGATATTGAAAATTTCATAAGTGAAACAAAAACAATAAACGAAGTTAAAAATTTGATCAACAAAACAGTGTCTCTTGAAAAAAACAAAAGGGTAACACAAATAATTGAGGTTATTTTAGCTGGTGGTTTGGTGTTGGATGCATCTGATGTTCATATAGAACCAGAAGAAAGTACTGTAAAAATAAGGATACGCCTTGATGGTGTTCTTATAAACATCGCGAATCTTGATTTGGAAACATACAAACTACTTCTTTCAAGAATTAAACTTCTTTCTGGATTAAAAATAAGTAGAATCAAAAATGCGCAAGATGGTCGTTTTAGTATCCGTGTAGGAAAAACTGAAATAGAAATAAGAACCTCAACCCTACCAAGCGAGCACGGGGAATCGGTTGTTTTAAGAATTCTTAACCCAGAAACAATTTCTATCCCTCTTGAAAAACTCGGGATGGATAAATTTCTTTTAGACATAATGGAGAATGAAATAAAAAAACCAAACGGAATAATATTAAACACTGGCCCGACCGGCTCAGGAAAAACAACCACTCTCTATGCGCTTCTTAAAAAAATATATACGAGTGATATAAAAATAATTACAATAGAAGACCCAATTGAGTATCACATAGACGGAATAACACAAACTCAGGCGAATGAAAAAGAGGGGTATACATTTGCAAAAGGTCTTATTTCGTCATTAAGACAAGACCCCGATGTAATAATGGTCGGCGAAATAAGAGACAAAGAAACAGCAGAAACCGTAATACACGCTTCTCTGACAGGACATCTTGTACTTTCAACTCTGCACACAAATACTGCGGCAGGAACATTCCCGCGACTCGTAGACCTTGGTATAAAGGCACAGATGCTCAGCTCTGCAATTAATTTAACAATGGCGCAAAGATTGGTGAGAAAACTTTGTCAAAGTTGTAAAAAAAGAGTCCCCGCCGATGCGATGGTGGTTGAAATTATCAAAAAAGTTTTAGAAGAAATAAAAGAAAAAGACCCAAAAAGAAAAATCTCTTCATGGGAAAATAACTCCGTTTATGTGTCTGTGGGGTGTGATGAATGTAGTCAAACTGGTTATAAGGGTAGAATTGGTGTTTTTGAAGCCATACTTGTTGACGAAAATGTAGAAAATATTGTAAGAAAAAATCCGAGTGAAAGAGAAATAGAAAAATATTCTTCAAAACAAAAGATATTAACTATGAGACAAGATGGAATAATAAAAGTATTGGAAGGAATAACGGATATGAACGAATTAAGAAGGGTTATTGAAATTTAAATGAAAAAGCAATCAAAATTGCTTTTTCATCCATAATTCAAAATGTCCCTAAGGACATTTTGAATCCATAATATATTTTGTTTTTGTGATTTTGTGTTTTTTAAAAATATAAAACATTATGGATTCAAATGCTCATTATAGAGCATTTGAATTTAGTGATTTGATGATTTTATGTTTTTATGTTTTTTTTTATGTTTTTATATTTTTATGTTTTTATGAACTTTAATTCTTCTTTTAAAAAAGTATAATGCCAATAGAAGTATGGTCGTTAAAAAATAGGGTTTTATTGTTTACAAAAATATCCAACAAACAAATCTCTAAGTGATACTTTCAAACGGGCGTCCAAAAGCCGACATTATTCTATAGATAATTTCAGAGAACTCAAAAGAGCAGCCAAAATGTCTACGAAAAGTGTCTAAAGTCCGAATGGACTTATCGCTTAGAGATTTGTGGGTTGGACAAAGCTCAATTTAACTCAATAAGTCTATCACATAATAAAAATATGTCAAGTGCTAAAAAAAACGAAAAAAAGGAGAAAATCAGACCATTTGGCGACACTTCTCTTGACCAAACATTAAGACCATCAAAGTGGGACGAATATGTTGGGCAAGATTCTATTAAAAAAAACCTAAAAATACTTCTAACTGCGGCAAAAGAGCGTGGACATTCCCCAGAACATATACTTTTTTATGGCCCTCCGGGGTTAGGAAAAACAACCTTGGCACATTTAATATCTAAAGAAATTGAAGGCAGTATGAAAATTACTTCTGGTCCGGCCATTGAAAAAGTTGGTGATTTAGCTTCAATATTAACGAATCTTTCCGACGGAGATGTTCTTTTTATAGACGAAGTTCATAGATTAAATAAAATTATAGAAGAAACGCTCTATCCGGCAATGGAGTCCCGCGTTTTAGATATAATCATAGGCAAAGGACCTTCTGCAAGAACAATCCAGCTTGAATTGCCCTCTTTTACACTTATTGCCGCTACTACAAGAATGGCCCTTTTGTCTTCCCCGCTTCGCTCTCGCTTTTCTGGTGGAACATTCCGACTCTCCTTTTATACAGAAAATGAAATTGAAAGTATTCTAAAAAGATCGTCAAAAATATTGGGCGTTGATATGAAAAAAGACGGATTAATTGAAATATCAAAAAGAAGCCGGTTCACTCCGAGAATAGCAAACTATCTTTTAAAAAGATGCAGAGATTACGCGCAGGTTAAAAAAACAGAGCTAAACAAGAACACCGTTCAGGAGGCGCTTTCGCTTCTTGAGATAGACAATATGGGGCTTGGTTCTCATGATAAAAGAATTCTTGAAGTAATTATAAACAAATTCAACGGTGGTCCTGTGGGCTTGGGTACAATCTCCGCCGCAATAATTGAAGAACAATCAACAATAGAAGAAGTCCACGAACCATATCTTATGCAGATAGGTTTTATAGAAAGAACCCTGAGAGGAAGGGTGGCTACTAAATTAGCATATGAGCATCTGGGTTATAAATTTCCAGAAACCCAACAACAAAAGAAACTATTATAAATAATTCAAAATTAAAAAATCAAAATGAAAAGTGACAATGTAAAGTTATAAAATGAAACTACTTTAACATTCGCTATGTTTACATTTTTAATTGTCATTTTACACTTTGAGATTTGCATTTTACATTTTTATGTCCGGTCACAATAAATGGTCAAAAATAAAACATAAAAAAGCTATTTCTGATTCACAAAAAAGCAGAGTATTCTCAAAACTTGTCAAATTAATACAGAGTGAATCAAAAAAAGCAAACGGCGACATAAATGCCCCGGGGCTTAGGACGGCAATAGAAAAAGCAAAAAAAGAAAACATGCCAAGTGACAATATAGAAAGAGCTATTAAAAAAGGAGACAATCCCGATGGTTCAAGTTTGGAATCTGTTGTGTACGAAGCATATGGACCTTCCGGGATTGGAATAATAATTGAAACATTAACGGACAGCAGAAATAGAACTTTCGCTGAAATAAAACACATTTTAACAAAAAACAATTCTTCAATTGCTCAAATTGGCGCGGTAAGGTGGGCATTCGAAAAAAGCGAAAGCGGGTGGGTCCCAAAAACAACCGTTACGGCAACAAATGAAAATATCATTAAAATTAAAAAACTTACAGACGAATTAAAAGAAAATGAGGATGTGCAAGAGGTTTTTATAAATGTAAAAAATGAAACTACATAAAAAGGATACTGTGAGGATTTTAGCCATAGACCCTGGTTATGAAAGAATCGGCATTGCTGTTTTGGAATGTTCCTTTAATAAATCTAATAAAAAAGAGGTTCTTCTTTGTTCGGATTGTTTTAAAACTTCTCCACAACTGTCTTTTGAAGAGCGCCTGTTTCTCATAGGAAAAGAAATAACAAAAACAATAAACAAATTTAAACCCACTGTCTGCGCTTTAGAAAAATTATTTTTTAACACAAACCAAAAAACGGCCACAATGGTTTCTCATGTGAGAGGAATGATTATCTATCAAGCAATGCTAAATAAAATAAATGTATTTGAATATAATCCGTCTGAAATAAAAATCGCAATAACCGGTTATGGAAGAAGTACAAAATATCAAATAGCCGATATGGTAAAAAAACTTATTAATATTGACAAAAAAATCTTATACGACGACGAGTTTGACGCAATCGCCATTGGTTTAACATGTTCAGCGTCTGAAAAGTTTTAATCTGTTTTCATTTATTTTTTTTGTGGTTGTTCTATGAAATAAAGCACCCGCCACCCGTGACTTCTAACGGGGCGAAAAAAACGGTGAGATTACTCTCGCCGTTTTTTGTGTATATTTTAAAATTTGAAATTCAATCTCACTTGGAAGCTCACTTGGTGGCTCCGCCATTAAGTGGTGGTAGAGAAATATCACAAATTGCAGAAATCACTGTTTGCTATTCTAATGTTCTTAAGAACATTAGAATAGCAACAAAACAAAAAAAACAAGTTGTTTGATTTTTGGTAAAAGGACTGCCCCCACACTAAAATGAGCTTTGTTTACAATTCACGAAATTTGTAAATCTATTCCCCGTGTTTTAATGAGGATGATTGGAGAAAATATAAAAATCTGATTGAAAACAATTGTGAAGCTTATTTTAGTGTGGGGGTTATCCACACACGTTGCCTGTTGTGTTTGCAAAAATAATTTTTTCTGTTAAAAATATAGGAACCATTTTAAGATAATTAAACAAATGGTCAGTTGGGTCGCTATAAAATAAATTTATTTAAAATAAATATGTACGAAGAAGAAAAAGATAATTTAGATACAAGCGAAGACGCGCTTGAAGGTTTAGACGCCTCCGTGGAAGACGTGGAAAAACTTGATGATGAAGAAACAATAGACGACGAAGACGAAATTAATGAATTTGATGATACTGACAATTTTTAAATTCAAATGCTCTTACTTCAAAACCTCTAAACGAGGTTTTGAAGAATTGTGTCAGATTCCAATCCTATTTCGAGCATTTGAATCCCTAATGTTTTTAAAAAACATAAAAAAATAACCCCCTCTTCCGGGGTTATTTTTAAACTTCTATTTTTATAAATCTGTGTTTGCCTATTTTGAACACAGATGTTTTTTTAACAACATAATTATATTCTTTTATTTTTTCATTTTCAGACATATTCATTATTGAATCTGAATCAACAAGCCTCTTAAATTCCGACATTGATGAAATCATTTTTTGTCTAAGAAGTGCTTCGGATAATTTTTCTCCTGATAATGTTTTTGTTGTTTGTATTTCCTCCGGAATTTCTTTCTTACTGAATGTTTTTACAAAATATTCTTCTGCTTTTTCGGCTTTATTTTTATCGTGGTAAATGGCAACAATTTCTTTTGCAAGTTTCTTCTTCGCGTCTCTTGGATTTATTTCTTTATTTTCAATTCCTTTTTTAATTTTTTCTATTTCAGACAAGTCTAAAGATGTACAAAGTGTAAAATATTTCGTAATTAAACCATCTTTCAAAGACATTACTTTGCCAAAAATTTCATTTGGTTCATCTGTTATGTTTATAACATTTCCTTTTGTTGTGGACATCTTTTCGCCATCTGTTCCCTCAAGCATTTGGACTGTTAAAATGTTTTGTTCTTTTTGATTATATTTTTTTTGTATTGTTCTGCCAGCCATTAAATTAAAAAGTTGGTCGGAACCGCCTATTTCAACATCCGCTTCCACTATCACTGAATCGTAGCCCTGCATTAAGGGATATAAAAACTCCCTTAGAGAAATGTCTTGTCCTTTCTCTATTCTTTCTTTAAAATTTCTCCTGTTTGACATTTGTTGAACAGAAAAACTTTCGGCAAGTTCGGCAATCTCTTGAAATTTTAATTTTTTTAGCCACTTACTATTAAATTTAAACTCTGCTTTGGATAGGTTTATTATTTTCCCCAATTGTTTTTTATAATCTTTCAGATTCTTTTTTATTTCTTTCTTAGTAAGCATTGGCCTCTTTTCGAATTTGTCAGAAGAGTCCCCTATTTGTGCTGTAAAATCACCGACAATCAAAATAATTTTATGTCCGAGATCTTGAAACGCTCCAAGTTTTTTGAGAACAACGGCTCTTCCTATATGAATTTTTGGTCCCGTTGGGTCTACCCCTAATTTAACTCTTAGTTTCTTGCCAGAATTTAGTTTTTCTTTAAGGTCGTCAAAAATAAATACCTCCTCCACCCCCCTATTTAAAATTTCCTCTATTTTTTTGTTATCATTCATAAATATATTATAAAATACTTTATCACAATTGACCTAACGTGTCTTGTTCTTTTACTATATAATAATAAATTGGTATGAAAAAAGGTAAACATCGTGTGTCATCAAAAACAATTAAGCTGTTAATTGTGTTATTTGTCTTTCTAACAAGCTTTTTTCTTTTGTGGATAACAACGCTCAAACTCCCCGATTTAAACTCTTTTGAGGAAAGAAAGGTTCTTCAAACAACAAAAATCTATGATAAAACTGGGGAGGTTCTACTTTTTGAAATAAACAAAGATAAAAAAAGGACGGTGGTTTCTTTTGATTCTATGTCAAGACATATAAAAAATGCAACCGTTGCAATAGAAGATACCGAGTTTTATCAACATGGAGGAATCAAGTTTAGTTCTATAATAAGAGCCGTCCTATCAAACATTATCTCTTTTAATGTCGGGCAAGGGGGTTCAACAATAACACAGCAGGTTATTAAAAATTCCTTACTAACATCTGAAAAAACAATAACAAGAAAATTAAAAGAATGGGTTTTAGCCATCAGGCTTGAACAGGTAATGGACAAGGACTCTATTTTAGAACTTTATTTAAATGAAGTCCCTTATGGAGGAAGTATCTACGGAGTAGAAGAGGCAAGCAGTGCCTTTTTGGGGAAAAATTCCGGTGAAATAACCCTTGCCGAATCCGCCTACTTAGCCGCGCTCCCGCAGGCTCCAACATATTACTCTCCATATAGAAACAATTTGGATAAATTAGAAAATAGAAAAAACCTTGTTCTTGAAAAAATGTTGGAAAATAATTTTATAACAGAGGAGGAATATGCTTCTGCAAAAAAAGAGGTCGTAAAATTTAAAAAAAGAGAAGAAAAAGGAATTAAGGCGCCACATTTTGTTTTTTGGGTTCAAGAATATTTAGAAAGCAAATATGGAATAAAAGCTATTGAAGAAAACGCCATGAAAGTAACAACTACACTAGACTATTCTCTACAAGAAAAGGCAGAGGAAATTGTTTATAAGTTTGCAAAAGAAAATGCGGAAAAATTCAACGCCGAAAACGCGTCACTTGTCGCAATAGACCCAAAAACAGGGGGGGTGCTTGTAATGGTCGGTTCTCGTAATTATTTTGATAAAGAAATTGACGGTAATTTTAATGTTGCGCTTGCGCACAGACAGCCCGGATCCGCGTTTAAACCATTTGTTTACGCGAATGCGTTTAACGAAGGATACACCCCTGAAACGGTTGTTTTTGACCTACAAACAGAGTTTTCAACAGAGTGCGACCTAAGTGGGAAACAATTGTATCCAAAGGCCGTTTGCTATATGCCTATAAATTATGATGAAAAACATCGCGGGCCGGTAAATTTACGCAATGCGCTCGCACAATCAATTAACATACCCGCAGTAAAAGTGCTTTATCTAAGCGGGATTACCGACTCTCTTGCTCTTGCAAGAGATATGGGAATAACAAGTTTAGAAAATGCCGCTCGGTACGGACTAACGCTGGTTCTTGGGGGTGGAGAGGTTTCTTTGCTTGAAATGACCGGGGCTTATTCTGTTTTTGCAAACGACGGAATAAAAAACCCTATAAATAAAATACTTAAAATAGAGGACGGTAAAGGAAATGTGTTGGAAGAAAATATACAAAGGCCGGAGGTTGTTTTGGATAAGGAAATAGCAAGAGATATAACAAACATATTGTCTGACGAGGAAGCTCGCGCGCCTGCTTTTGGAAATCACTCTTACTTGTATTTCTCAACAAACGAGGTGGCTGTAAAAACAGGAACAACAAATGACTATAAAGACGCGTGGATAATCGGCTATACTCCAAATATTTCTGTCGGCGCCTGGGCTGGCAATAATGACAATACACCGATGGAAAAAAAGGTCGCGGGTTTTATTATTGCTCCGATGTGGAATGCCTTTATGAAAGAGGCGCTTCAAACGAAACCAAACGAGCCGTTCAAAAAAAATGTTAGTAGCGTTGATTTAAATAAAAAACCGGTACTGCGCGGTGTGTGGCAAGGCGGTAAACAATATTTTGTTGACAAAATATCGGGCGGACTAGCGACGGAGTATACTCCAGAACAAACAAAAGAAGAAAGGGTAGTAAAAGAGATACATTCAATATTATATTGGGTTGATAAAAATAATCCATTAGGAGAAAAACCAAAAAATCCACAAACAGATCCGCAGTTCACGAGGTGGGAATATCCTATTAGAAAGTGGGTCAGTGATAATAATATAAAAGAAGAAAACGAATCAGTTATCCCTACAGAAAAAGACAATATACACATTCCTCTGAATTTCCCGAAAATGTCTATGACAACCCAAAAAGATGTATTTAATAAAAATGAGCGAATAACCGTTGATATTGCGCAGGTGGGAGGTCCTTATCAGCTTTCTCGGGTTGATTTTTATATAAATAATTATTATATCGGTTCGTCAAATAAAAAACCCTTCTCTTTTTCATTTATTCCAGACGACATAAATAATATTATGAACATAAACGAACTAAAGGCGGTTGGGTATGACTCTGTTTTTAATAAAGTAGAGTCCTTGATTAGTTTAAAAATAAATTAATTTTAATTAGAAACCTCTCCCAGAGATTTCTAATCCATAATTTTTTCTTCAATCTTTTAAAAAAGCGTGTTGGTTTTTGAATCTAAAATATCAAGTTTTTATAAAAAATTAATCGCTGGATTCAAAATCTCATTTAGAGATTTTGAATCCATAATTTATTTTCTTCTTTTAAAACTATGGACTTCAAAAATATCTCCGACTTATTAGACAAATATAAAAACATCCTACCGAGTGATAGGATTATAAAAGACGCGCTGGTTTCTGTATCGTCTGGTTTTGGTATTGAATTAAAGAAAGAAAATATAAAAATAAGCCGCGGCGTGGTCTATATAAATTCCGATTTTATAACAAAAAGTAAGATTTTCGTTAATAAAATAGAAATAATGAAGGGTTTAAAAGAGGTCCTCGGAAAAAAAACACCAAAAGATATTATATAGAAAATTTAAAATTAAAAAATCAAAATTAAAAATGACAGTGTAAAATTCAAAATGAAATAATCCTAAAATCTTCTAATTTTTACACTTTTAATTGTCATTTTACACTCCCGCCTGCCATCGCCTAAAGTCGCGCAAGTTTTATGATATTGTTAATGGTAGTATTTAATCGCTAAAATCATATATCTGCAAAAGGTTGGCTCTGGGCTTTGGCGGGCAGGTTAAGATTTGCATTTTGCATTTTCATCGATTCATCGGCATTACTAAATAAAGAAATGATGGGTCCCCAACTCCTTTTATTACCATGGGTTTGTTTTTTGACATTTCAAAAGAAACACTATCGGTTGTCATTGATTGGAAACAATCAATTATATATTTATAATTAAAATTCATCTCTAAACCTTCTCCAGAGGTTGCCGAATCTATTTTATATATATTTTCACCAATGTCCGGATTTTTTGTGGTTATTTGAAAGTATTTTTCTTTTTTATTTATTTCAACCGTAACTTGATTAAATTTATCAGAAAATATATTTGAAACCTTAAACGCGCCTATCGCGTCTTGTTTTAGTAAAATGGCTTTAGAGGAGTGTTCCTTTGGTATTATTTGCCCATATTCCGGAAATGTCCCATCAATAACTCTTGATGTAAGATAAATACCATTTGAGCTGAAAGATATTTGATTATCGCTAAGATTTATTTTTATATCCCCGTTTACTGGTTCAAAAACTCTTATAATTTCACTAACATTTTTATGAGGTATAAGCACGGATTCAAATTCTTCTATCTTTCTGTTTAATATTTTTTTTTCGGCTAATCTAAATGAGTCGGTGGCAACAAAAACTATTTTCCCATTATCATAATAGATATATATACTTGAGAGTTCGGGTTTCATACTTGAAGGGGATGCACTGTACCAAACTGATTTTAATCCTAAAATTAAATCATTTGAATTTATAATTATTGATTTTTTATCAGACACAATAGGAATTGTCGGGAATTCTTCATATGGATAGATTTTTATCTGTGTTTCTGTGTGGCTCGTTGAAACAATTAATTTATTGTCCTTAGCTTCTAAACTCACATTCTTTTCATTAAATAAATTAGTTAAAAAATTATACAAAATTCCAGCAGGAACAGCTACGACTCCTTCTTTTTTAATTTTTACAGGAATTGACATTTCTATACCTAAATCTAAATTTGTCGCCCTTATCGTGAGCGCATTATCTTTTGCGATTAGGAGAACACATTTCAATATTGGCAGTGTCAAATTCTTTCCTGTTATTTTTTCTGTCTTTGATATTACTTCTTCAAGTTTGTTTTTTATACATTCTATTTTCATCCCGTTAGAAATTGGAAAGTTCTAAACGAGCTTTCCAATCCATAATTTATTTAATCATTAGTAATTTATTGACCTATTATATACTATAAAATATTTTTTGTTCATCACTTTATTTTATTTCCGACATTATTTTGTTTATTGACTACTATTTCTATTATTAAATATATTTTTATTATTATATATGTGTTTATGTTGAGAACCGCAGAAAGGTTTGAAAAATAAGGGTTTTTAGAGATTTTTAATATTTGTAATTTGTTTACAAGTGTTTATAAGGAAACTATTATTTGTATAAATTGTGGGTTTGTTATTTTTTGTAAACACCTTATTAAAGATTTATTTACAGCATATCCACAAACTTATCCCCCGTCATTTTGAATTATTTTTATATCATTGACCTTATTTGGTTAATCTCTTGTGAAAGGAAACTGTCTGTTTTTAGGTCCCTTTTTATTTTTTCATAAGAATGAATTACCGTTGTATGGTCTCTCCCACCCAACTTTTGTCCAATTGTTGGGTACGGAATACTAAAATCTTCTCTTAATATATACATTATTATTTGTCTTGGTTTTACCACGTCTTTTTTTCTGGTTTTTTCATAAATAGCCCCCTCATCTATATTATAAAAATCAGTTATTATCTTGACAATATTTTTTATGGGAACAATTTTTTTTGATCGTATATTATTTCTTATTAAATTTTTTATTTCTAAAATTGTTGGTTCTTTTTCCCTAATTCTTGACTGACACATTATTGTATTAAGCGCTCCCTCAAGCTCTCTTATATTTGTATCCATTGAAGAAGCCAAAAAATCTATCGTTTCGTCACTCAAATAGAAATTTTCCTGCGCGATTTTTGTTTTTAAAATAGCAACCCTTGATTCGTGGTCTGGCGCAGGTATATCAACAATCATTCCAGCATTAAATCGAGACTTTAATCGGTCTTCCATGTTTGTAAGGTAGTTTGGGTGCATATCAGATGAAAAAACTATTTGTTTGTTGTTTTCATATAAGGTATTGAATAAATGAAACAACTCCTCTTGAGTTTTTTCTTTATTTGAAAGAAATTGTATATCATCCATTATCAAAACATCATATTTTCTATATTTTTCTTTGAAAACATTAGCTCTGTTGTTTTGCACAGAATTTAAATAATCTATGACAAACTTTTCTGATGTTAAATAAAACACTTTTAAATTAGGTCTGTTTTTTTTGATTTCATTTCCGACTGCTTGTATTAAATGGGTTTTTCCGTGGCCGGTTTTTCCGTACAAAAAAAATGGATTATATACTGTTCCTGGATTTTTTATTATGGCTTGGGCTGCCGCGTGCGCCAACTCGTTAAAGGGCCCAACCACAAACGACGCAAATGTATATCTTGGATTTAAATTATCTTCTTTGTTTATATATAAATTATTTAAAGGCAACTTATTTCCTGTTTCTATATTTACTATATTTTGTCCTTCCCCCTCTTTTTTGCTTGCCTTGTTTTTTGTAACAACATATTCAACAGACCTAGCTGTTTGAACAATATTTCTAAGTGATTTTAAAATAGTTTTGTGATATTTTTCAGAAAGCCACGACTTTACAAATTCATTTGGTACTCCAACAAAAACGACGCCACCGTCTTCTTTAATGACATAAGTATCTTTAAACCAAGTATTAAAAGACGCCTTGGACACACCAAGTTCTATATCTGTTAAAACACTTTCCCAAAGCTGTTTAGTATTCATTACTCTTTCTAATTACAAACAAAGATTATTAATAAAAGCACTTTTGATATGCTAATTATATATCAGAAACAAACACAAAGAACTTGTTTAATAGGTCAATTTGTGTTAATAATATGTGGACATCGTGTTGATAAGTGGAAAGAACACCAAAAATCTTACTTTAATTAAAAAATTAATATGTCTATAACCTACAAACCAAAAAAAATCAAAAGAAAAAAAACACACGGTTTTCTAAAAAGGAGTAGTACCAAAAACGGAAGAACAGTATTAAAGAAGCGAAGAAGAAAAGGAAGAACAAAATTATCTGTTTAAATTCAAATGCTCCGGGGGAGCATTTGAATCCATAATTATTTTTTTGTTATGCTCCAGGGGAGCATTTGAATCCATAATTATTTTTTTGTTATGCTCCGGGGGAATTTAAAACCTCTGGGAGAGGTTTTAAATCCACAATGTATTTCAATTAATTTGAATCCACAATATTTGTGTTTCTTTTAAATGTCTCCAAAGACATTTTTAATCCATAGTTATTTTTTGTGTTAATGTTCTTCCTGTCCGCGCAGATAGGACGCACACAGGGGGCGGGTTGTTTTATTGTTTTTTTGTTTCTATGATTTTACCATGCTTCCCAAAGAAAACAGGATAAATAAGGAATTGTTTAAGAAGGTTTTTGAAAAAGGAAAAACCATAAAAAGAAAATCTTTTTTCATAAAAGAATTTTTTGTAAACAAGAAAGAGAAAAGATTCTCATTTGTTGTCCCCTCCTCTGTTACAAAAAGCGCAGTAAAAAAAAACAAACTCAAGCGATGGGGAAAATTTATAATAAATACCCAAAAAAATGAAATAATGGACGGACTTTTTCTTATTTTTGTTTTTGATAAAAAAGCAGTCAATATAAAATTTGGAGAACTAAAGGAAGACATTACTTCTGCGCTGGGAAAATACAAAAAATTAGATTATAAATGCAATAAAAATAAAGAGTTGAAACGAACGGATTAATAGGTTAGAATGTCCTGATGATTTCTTCGGTGTTTAACACATTTTTTTATGAACCCCTTTATAACGGGTTAATTTTTTTGATGACGAATGTTATTCCTTGGGCTGATGTAGGGGTGGCTATAGTCATATTTACAATAATAATTAAACTTATTTTATTACCCATTTCTTTTAAAGCGATTAGGACGCAAGTTCAGATGAAAGAAGTAGAGCCCGAGATAAAAAAAATAAAGGAAAAAAACAAAAATAATAATCAAGCGCAGGCGGTTGAGTTGATGAGTTTATATAAAAAACGCGGTATAAAACCGTTTTCTGGATTTATTCTTATTTTTTTACAACTGCCAATCATTTTAGCGCTGTATTTCATATTTCTTAAGGGAGGGTTTCCTGTGGTTAAAACAGAGATTTTATACTCATTTGTATCAAAACCAGAGATGGTAGACATTATGTTTTTGGGTTTGGTTGATATAACACAGAAAAATTTAATCATAGCAATGATAGCAGGGATAACGCAATTCTTTCATACAATGGTTGCAATGCCAAAGGATAAAAAAAGTGATAAGGACGCAAAAACGACAAAAACATTCAAGGATGAAATAATGAAAAGTATGTCAACACAGATGAGATATGTATTTCCTTTCATAGTTTTCTTTATTTCATATAAATTGTCAACGGCGGTTGCTATATATTGGGCGACAAGCAACTTGGTTCATATTTTTCAAGAGATTTATATAAGGAAAAGAATAAAAACACAACAAAGCAATAAAGCAATAAAGCAAGAAAACAAAGAAGCAATAAAACAATAAAGCAATAAAACAATAAAACAATGAAATAATTTAAATAAGGACTTGATTTTTTGTTTTTTTGATTTATTGTTTTTATGATAAATATGAACCACGAAGAAATAAAAAAAGTAATAGAAGACATACTAAATAAGATTCCCCTATCTTTTTCCGAGGTGTGTGTTTTAGACAGTGAAGTTGCTAAATGTAAGAAATTTGTTATAAAAGGGGCGGACTCCAACCTTTTAATTGGCAGAGACGGGGAAAATTTGTCGGCTTTCAGTCATATTGTTAAGAAAATAGTCGCAAAAAAAGACGGAGAAGAAATGATGGAGAAGTTTTATATAGACACCGAGGATTATCATAGTAAAAAAATACGAAAAATAAAAGAGATGTCTTTAACAATGGCAAATAGGGCTAAAACATTTAAAAGAAATGTAGAACTGGGGCCTATGACCTCTTACGAAAGAATGGTTGTTCACTCAACCCTTGCAGACGAACCCTTTATTAAGACAGAGTCCGAAGGGGAGGGAAGATTTAGGAGAATAATCATAAAATTCGTCGGGTAAAACCCAACAAATTTAAATTCCAAACCACAAATTCCAAATTACAAACAATATCTAAATTCTAAATTCTAATTCAAAAACTAATTAATCTTTTTTAGGTTGTTTTGTTTTCAGTATTTTGGTCATTAGAATTTGTTTGTAATTTGGTGCTTGTGATTTGTGGTTTTAAATTAATAAAATTATAATAATTTCATTGGGAATTGGAAATTAGTAATTAGAAATTTTTCTAGTATCCTTCTTCTCCCAACGGCTCGGGGATTAAATTAATTCCCCACAAGGAGTAATCTTTTTTATTTGTGAAAATTAAATAATCTTCATCCTCGCTAAGTATCAAATTAATTCCATCAACGGGCGGCTCAAAATACATATTTGGGTCGGCGACAATACTTCCAAGATTCATATTCACATCAATAACCCACAGGACATCATCAAAAGAAACACTTCCTTGATACCAGTCGTCCGGGTATTTACCAAAAGAGACAGACGAAGGGATGGCGCAATAAACAAGGGTCTTACTTTTTTTACTCCAAACACACTTGTCTGGCAGTGTTTTCATATTTATTTTTGTAATTTTTCTATTTCCTGTTTCAAACGAAAATAAACTAAATAAATTATCCGTGCTTTCTGAATACAAAAAAGCGGTTCCATCGGCTCTTCCAAGCGCTGTCAGCCCGTTCACATCGCCGAGCAATTTGGTCACATTACCGCCGTTGTTTAATTGATAAACAAACCCGCCTGTTTTATATGTCGGTTTTGTTTTCAAAAGATAACCATTCCCAAACCACTCCACCAACCACTCTCTTAGTGGTGAGTTTAAAATCTCAACATTTTCAGTTGTCCCAAAAGCAGATTTAATTAAAGAAGAACCATCTTTTTTCTTTAAAACATAAAATAAACTTTTTCCGCCATCAGACACAGACATATCAGATATATTTTTTTGTAAAAACGAACCGTCAAAAGAATAAATATCCGATTTCATATTTTCACTTCCCTCTTTTTTCACTAACCCGGCATAAAAACTTATTATATCTTCTGTTTCTTCATCAAGATATCTCGCTATAAAAGAATCGCCGGACTTATTCCAAAGTGTTTCATATACTTTTGGTATTGTTGTGTTTGAAATTCTTTCTTGCCCCATTGATTTTGTCCACGCCTCATATATGTGTCCCGTCGCCCTGTCCATATATCTTATTGCGTTTCCTTTTGTGTCATCTTTAATAATTGTTATCACGGCGCCAGATACAGGTTTTTGTGAAATCTTTCTGTATCTGGGAACGGGAAGACCTCCAGTCCCGTCTGGTTCTCCTATTTTGCCCGTGGAATCGTCAGGAGCGCCTCGCCCATCTGAAGGGAATAAGCCCGTCGTTTCATCTATCCCGGGAGCGGTTTCCGGCGCAGTGCTTCTTAGAAAAAAGTAATAATAAATAAACCCGAACAATATGAGAGCAAACGCTACCAGTATTATTATAATTTTTGCATTTTTTTTAGGCATAGTTATTTAATTACATCCGCATGTGCCGAACCTAACATGCCAATGTGTATCTTTTGTCTCAAATCTAAACATTGCAGACGGGGACTTTATACAAAACTTGACCATATTACCGGGATTAAAAGTTTGCCCAATAGCAAGGTGTTCAAGATATGTTAGATTTTCTTTTTTCTTATCAGGGTCCATTGTTTTTTCCTTCGTTATGTCTTTACCACCACTGCAAATTTTGTCTGTATGTCTAATTATATAATGGGTAAATATATTTTTTGTTGTGCCATTGGATGACATATCAATGTCCCTTCCCACTTCCGGCTTCCAAAAAGTTGGTTTGTGATATGTTGTGTTTTTATCTATATTTTTTTCAACCCCTCCTCCGTGCAACCACCACTCGGTTCCAGCAGTTAATGTGATGGGGCAACTTTTTTCTGGTAGTTTCTCTTTTACTACCCAAGAATCACAATAAGTTTTTAGGGCATTTGTATTTTCAATCACTGAAAAATGTAAACCGCCAACATTTGTACACCCCGTTTGCCCAACATACTTACACGCCTCTTTGTTTATTGGAACAGAGAACTTTTTTCTTATTTCATTGGTATTTTCATCCGCCAACATTTTATTTAAAACAAAATCACTACCCCCCCATTCAACGAAATAACATTCCCCTTTCACCTTTTCTGTGGCCCCACCAGTTCCTATGGTAGTTTGCGCATCTACGCACAATTGTTTTGTTTTATAAGGACCCCTTTGTTCGCTTTTATCATAAATGTAGCCCCTACTTATTGGGTCGTAACTATAAATATCAACATTAAAATACATACCGGGACCACTGAGTTTTATAAATTTACCACCAGTAGTAATCCCTGTATCAAAAAACTTATCAATTAGTATTTCATCGTTTAATCCAGTATCCGTTGGCCCCCCCTTCCACTCCGGACCCGCCTTTATGCAATAACGACTTCCCTCTCCGGTGACGCTGGTGGGAACACAATCGGTTTTTTCAACACACGACTCCTCTGTTTTGTAGGGGCCGTAGTAGGGGCCATTAGGTTCGGATTGACAATAATATCCTCCAATAATAGGAGCGGAAGTGTCTACAATATTAACCTCCGTTAACTTTAAATTAAAATTAACGGCCGCCGGATTTATTGTATTTAAAAACAACCACGAGCCGAGGGTTAAGAGCAGGCCGAAAAGAGCTGCGTTGATTTTTTTTATCGCGTCCTCTTTTTTCCCAACTGCTCCAGCCGTCATCCATTCCAAACCGGCAAAAATTAACATAACCACAGCCAAAACAATCGCCGAACCAATCGCGATTTTATATATACCCGTAATATATGTGCCGAGATTTGTTACTTTTCCCGATACAAGGGTGTCTGGCAATGGTGATAATGGTTGATACGAAAACTCTGCCATCGCAAAACCAAAATTTAATAGAAAAACAAAAACAGACGAAACAGCAGACACTATATAAAATCTAATTTTTTTTTCTCTTATTTTTTTCATCCCCACACTAATCTTAATTTTAATAATATTGACCATTTTTATTTCTTTGTATGCCTCAAAATCCACCACTTACCCTATTTTATAGACTAATCTGTTTCAAACGAAATTAAGATTAGTGTGGGGATTCATATTTTGATTCTAAGATTATTAAATTCCAAATTACGAATTCCAAATTACAAATTTATCCCGTAGCCAACTTGTTGTGGTACTGGGACAATATCTAAATTCTAAATTCTAAAAATGAAATTATTTGCTTTTCTCCAAAATAGAGGTAAATATTTTTCTTAATTCTGTCGCCTCTTTTATCAAACCCTCTCTCGTTTTTTGTAAATTTTCATCATTACGAGTATCGCATAATCTTAACCACAGATTAGATTCTTTTGTTTCTTTCCTACATATTTTAATTCTATGAACAAAATCTTTCTTACTAACCGATTCATTGGCTTCTATATAATTCGCCGCCTGAGACCCTGAGGATCTTACTAATTGCTTTCCATCTTCAAAATTTGTTGTATTTTTAGATAACTTTCTAACAAAATTTCTACATACTTCAGCAAATCTTGCCGTTCGTTCTTCCAAATCATATTGTTTTGTATTTTGTATTTCTGTCATTGGAATTTGTTTGTAATTTGGTGCTTGTGATTTGTAATTTGGAGCCAATAAAATTATGCATTTGGACGCTCATTAAGAGCATTTAAATCTCCTCATCAAAATCTATAGAAAAACCAACATACCCTCTCTGAAAAACACTGAGGTCTCCTGTTGCCCTGAGCTCTATTTGAGACGAACCCGCAGTGGCCGGTTTTGTGAAAACAACAGAATCACTATCTATATTTAATATTTTTCTATTCATTTTCCAAGAATAATCTATTTCTTCTTTATTTTTAATTATTGAAAAAAAGAACGGGTACGCGCTTAATCTTATCTCATTACCACCCACACTGTTTATATTTATTGTACCCGCGAGAGCCCTGTTGAATAACACACCCAAAAGCGGGTCATTTCTATAAATGATAGGTTTTGTGTCAGTAATTGTTAGTGTTAATGATTTATTTGTCAATGAAGTCCCGTCAATAGAAGACACTCCTACCTCTATTGTTTCCAAAACAGGAACTATGCCGTTTCTAAAAACATAAACATTTTTACCAAAACCCGATGCCTCGCTCCTTAGCTCCCCCTTTGTTTTCCATTTATAAATTAAGTTTTCTGACGACAACTTATTTCCATCGGCATCAACAATATGTGGAATAGCGACTATTTTTATTAAAGATTCCTGTGTATCAAGCGCCTTTCCTTTATAAAACGGCGGAGTATATGTATATGATTCCCACAGCATATCAACATCTGAGGGTGTTATTATAATGTCCTTGTATATGATATTTCCATCAAGTGTTTTAATAACAACCCCTATCTTATTTATACTTCCCACAGACCCCGTTTTGAAGTGTAGGTTTTTTGCTCCAATCCCCTTTAGCGCGATTTTTGTGTCTAAACTCCAAGTAATCTCGGCCTTGTCCAGTTCAATAAAAGGGCTACTGATTGACAGGAGAACATTTTGGTAAGACCCGGGATTTTTGGGGCTCGCTTCTATTGTTGTCTTTATGTCAGCCAATGAAAATTCAGCCCCAACAATACTTGGTAGAAATAGAAGCAAGAAGGCGAAAAAAACCAGTGAGTATTCTAGGAAAATTTTTTTGTTTTTTTCTTGATTGCGCATATTTTTTCTTTGAAGTTCACCCCGTGGAGTAAAAACCCTTCGGGTTTTATGATGCTGAAGCATCATACTCCACAGGGTAAATTTTAACACAGATTTAAATTTTATTTTATGGGGTTACATTTCCTGTAATGCCAGTTCCTCCTTTGCTTTTTTTATAGCCAAAATTTGTGACGGGTCAGAAGTTATAATCTGGTCTTCCGTATAGGAAGCGACTGTTTTTATTGCGACATGCTTTAGTCCGGCAAAAAATATTCCTTCTCCCACATCTGATTCTAATAGAAGATATTTTTCTTCATCCGTTAGGTTGAATGTTTTTTGCAACGCATCAATGGCGGTTGGCGATTGTTTTAATAACAATTGTATTGATGAGTTTGTAATTATTGGCAAGCCATATGGCGATTTTAAGAAATCCCCAACATCTTGTGTTATTGTCGCAAGTCCCAGATAATATTTTCTGCCTCTTTTTGCCATACTAAACAAAAATGAAGCGGTGTCCTCCGACTGCATCATCCACCACGCCTCATCAATAACGAGCAACCTCTTTTTTAGATTTTTTCTTATAGAATTCCAAACATAGTGCATAACTAAATGCATTGCTACCGGCTTTAACTCGTCTTCCATGTCGCGAACCGAAAAGACAACAAATTTTTTATTTATGTCTATATTTGTTTGTTTGTTTATAAAACCAGACCAAGTTCCTTTTGTATATTTTGACAATCTATTCAAAAGCGATTCGCTTCCCTCTATGCCGGCAAGAACCAGTTCAAAATCAGACAGGATTGGCGGAGAAATATTTGAAAAATTAGAATCAGGCACGATGTCTTTCAGCGCGTATGTTTCAGTAATTGCTCTGTCAATTATTGAGTCCTCTTCCGGTGTTAGCCCCCCCAACATAATTCTGAAAAGCCCAACTAAGTTTACTATCTGCGACCTTAACACATCAGCGGGGGATTCGTCTTCTCTCGGTATTGGTAGGTCAAATGGATTTATATTATGTTCTGATGTCAGAGAAATATTAAAATATCTTCCATTTGTGGCTTCGGCGAGATATTCGTATTCTCTTTCCGGGTCTATAACAATTATATCTGCGTCAAACATCAAGGACCTTAAAATTTCAAGTTTTGTTGCGTATGATTTCCCCGCCCCTGCCTTTGCAAATATAACAGAGTTATAGTTTTCCATAGAAAATCTATCAAATAAAATTAAACTAGAATTATGTCTATTTACTCCGTATAGAATTCCCCTATCCGAGGTTAAATCAAACGAAACAAAAGGAAACATTGTTGATAGGGGGGAGGAATTTAATTTTGAGCGAACCTCTAACAAATCGCTAGATATTGGCAGTGTGCTAATGAAACCCTCCTTTTGTTGGAACAGAGAGGGCTTTAGATATATCAACCTAGATTCAAGAGTTGATTTTATTTCTGACTCAATTTTGTCTAATTCGTCGGAACTTTTTCCATAAACTGTTATATAAAGAGCGACATTAAAAAGTTTTTCTCTTGCCTGTAATAAACTATCCCGCAATGTTTCTAAATCCTGATAAGCGGTATCAAGTTTTGGGTCTCTAACCAACCCCTTGTCGCTTCTTATATTTATTTGACTTTCTACTTCGGCAACCCTTTTTTGAAATTGTTTTAGCACCTTTGAGGTGTCTATTGGATGTATAAAGATTGATATGTCAAACACTCTGTCTAAATTAACAATCGTAGAAAACCAATTGTCCGAAAGAAATCTTGGGTAAGATATTACAAAAAATGTGCGAGCCAAACGATCCCCCAGGTATATTTCTTTGGATGTTATTTTTAGTGCAGACGGAGAAATTATGTCTTGCATTTCTAAAACACTCGCATCATAGATTTGTTTTGGGAGTATGGGCGCGATTTTTATATCCCGCCCTCCCCTTTTATTTTTTTTGAAGATGTCTAATATACTCATAAAAAATCATAAAATCATAAAATCACTAAAACACGAAATCATTTTTTGTTATCTAATCTTTTAATTTCTGACCATAACATTGCACCAACTTCCTCTGCTGTGACTAATAATTTCTCATACTCTTTCTCATCCATTAATTTTTCTTCAAAACAGAATCTTAATAGATATTTAGATTCTTGAAGTGAACCATAGGATATTTCTAAGAAGTTAATACGAACCAAATTTTTTCTTCTCGCCCATCCTTCTATATAATTTAACACAACCGACAAAGACGATCTTCTAATTTGCGATGTTATACCGTATATTTCGTCTTTTGGGAATTTTTTACTTGAATTATAAACACCGTGGGCATATTCGTTCATTTTTATTTTTAACTTTTCTTGGAAGGCGTCCATTTTGTTTTTGTGATTTTGTGATTTTATGATTTGGTGATTAATTGAGTTTTATAGGTTTTTCTAGGTCTCCCGGATTGAAAATTTTATAAAACAACTCTATCAACTCTTCTGTCCCCAAACGAACCACACGCACCCCGGTTCTTATTAACCCCTGCTCCACCATTGCTATTCTTTGTTCCAACTGCGTTTGATTTTCTTCAAACGAGTCGCTTTTTCTTGCCGAATCTTCTTTTTTCCCGAAAAGCCCCGACATTTTTTTTGTAGCATCTAAAATTGGCGGCGTATAGGGAATTACAACAAAGAAATTTTTTGTCATTATGTTTTCATTTTTTGTAAAATTTTTTATAAACTCCATATACTCTCTAACTTGAATCTTCATAAGGTCATTTACCTGTTTTTCATATCGGTCTTCTAAAATTGCTATATAAGGCCTTATGTCCAGCTCTCTGGATTCAATAAAAAATTGAAGAGAAAAATCAAGAGAATTTAAAAAATCTTGAAACTGGGAAGTTATTGCTATCTGTTCATCGGCTGACTTTAAAGCGAAGTTTAAAGAAGAAGCCATCAAGACAGCCCTAATAGACCTGTCCTTAAGCACAACGGTTTCATTTCGGATTTCTTTTATTGGCACAAAATCTTGCGTCGCCCTTGATATTTGCGTGGCCATAATTGTTCTTATGATTTTATGTTTTGTGATATTACTACTTGTTTTTGTAATTCTTAATTTAAAATTTAAATCTCAAAGTGTAAAATGACAGTCAAAAATGTCAAAATCACTATCTTTTACCTTTCAGTGTAATAATACCAGATGCAATGATATTTGATATTTTTATTAATTCTTTTAATAATTTTTCAATACTTTGTTTATCTCCCTTATTTGTGTCTTTTAACAAAGACAACCACACCTTTGATTCGTTTGATGATTTTAAAGAGTGTGTAAAGAAATTTATGAAATCTTTTTTAGAACTAGCTGAATTTGCTTCAACATAATTCGCCAAAACACTTGTTCCACTTCTCAACAGCTGTTTTCCCATTACATTACAGACAGAATCTTTCGGTAAAGAATCAATAAATTTTATTAAATCTAAAACCCACACATACAATCTTTTCTTAAATTCATTTTTAAACTTTACATTGTCATTTTGCATTTTGATTTTTGCATTTTACAATTTTGAAGGATCTTTAGATCCAGAATATATACTCTCCTTTATCCCCAAACTCCAAGCTAACTCTTTTAACTTACTGTCTGAAAGTTTTGGTATATATTGTTCACCCTCTCCCTTTTCTTCCACAAGGGCGTCCTTTTTTATATTATCTCTTTTTTTCCATAGATATAATTTAGCGCCCGTAAAATATTTTATAGCCGAACCCAAAACAAATATGAAGGGTTTGTTGTTTACTTTATAAAAAGCCAATGCGATAGCCAATACAGCGACTGGAACAATAAAAATTATTGCTATGAATAAAGGGAAGATTGAATACAAGGTAAAAGCCAACCCCGCCCCGCCCGCCAAATAAACAAACTGCTTGAATGTGAGCGGCCCGAATATTTTATCTTCTACATCAATAAATTGTGGAACTTGGTATTTCATAATTTTATTGCTTCATTGTTCTATTGTTAACATTGTTAAAAATTTACTTTTCCAATTTCTCGTTCGTATATTTTATTAATTGATTTACTAACTTGGGAAGTTTTTGTAATTCGTTAAATATTGTTTCATATTCACCGTCTGTTAATAGACCTCTTTTTCTTGCTTTTTCGTTCCAGTCCAACGATTCTTTTATGGACCCATAACTATATCTATAAAAACTAACCTTATCTTTTTTTGTGTATCTACCGAAACCTTCTGCTATGTTTGCTGAAATTGAATCTGCCGATCTAATCCACTGTTTTCCTACTGTATCTTTTGCTAAGTTATTCCAACAAAGAACATTTTTCCAAATCACATTTGATAAATTAAAAGATATTTTATACGCATCTATGTCATTGAGTTTCAAATATTTTTTTTCCATAACAATGAATCTATGAATCAATGAAACAATAAATTTTTATTCTGTCGGCTCGCGGTACGGGTCAATGTGCCTTATCTTGCTTTCTGTTCGTATCGGCGCGCTGTCTTTTATTATTGTTTCCTCTCTCGGTAAATTGGCAACGCCCTCTGTTTTGCTTCTAAAAATAGCATCCTCCTCCGCAAGTTTTTGACCTAATTCTTCCATTGTCATTTCTTTTTTCTGATCGTTTTGTGTTTCTGGCTCTAGATTTGATCTGCGTTCATCTGCGACGAGGTCCTCCTCGTGCTCGTACATCTTCCTCAGCGACTCCCTTATTGGTTCAAAAATTTCTTTATCAATGTCTTTTGCTAATGCAATAATTTTTTCTCTTGGTAATTTTAATTTATTTTCCAATCCATCAATAAAATCTTTGGGGTTTTCTATCCCCAACATAACCATAGTCGCTTCATCAGAAACAATGCCCGCCTCATCTATATGCAACCCGTTTCTTTTTGCTATTTCCTGAAGTTTTTCAGACACGGCGACAGACGAAATAGCGTCTTGCACATTTTTAGGCAGTTCCTTAAAAAGTTTTTCTAATGAATTTTCATTTTGTTCCTCGTTTTGCATAATTTTATTTTTGTTTCATTTTTTTATGGCGTTTTCTTTCTTGCTTCACCCGCCAATTCCTTCAACTCTTCTTTGAGGTGAGAAATATTGCCTCTCACATCTTTTAGTTCATCGGCTGAAAGTGTTCCTGTACCTCCTGCTCGAATATTTTCTCTGTGGTTTTTTAATTTTTCAAGTTCGGTATTTAATTCAATTCTTATTCCTGACTCTTTAGAAATAATACCACCGGCAGAAACCTTTTTAGAAATTTTTCCTAACAACGAATCCGGGTCAATTTTCCTACCACCTGCCCAAATTGGTTTTTGCAACACCTCTTCTGCATATCTTTGTTTTTGAGTTTCGTCTATCCCAAACATTTCATCCATCCTCTTCCTTTCTTTTCTTGCAGTTTCTTTCACATCTTCTTTAAATCCGCCACTTCCACTCGCCCTTCCAAACGAAACACCTTTAACCAAACCAAGACCAGCTTTACCAACGCCGGTTGCTCTAATATCAAAACTTGACTTCTCCGTCCTCTTTAATCCTTTCAGTGCTAATCGAGCACCAAATCCTTTTACTCCAGATTTTGACCCCGCTTCAGCCAATCCTTTCCCTTTTTTAGACAGAACCGCGGATGCCCCTCTTCCCAATGCCGCCCTTCCAGCCAGAGCCGTTGCGCCAATAGTTGCGCCACCGGCGACACCAAGCGCCAGCTTACCAACACCGCTTGCAAAGTTAGCAACTTTTCCTCCCAGCTCACTGCTAAACTGCTTTGACAATTTTACCGCGGTCAAAATCAATCCAATAATAATCGCAAAGTTGAAATAATATGTGACATCCAAATTAGCTTTCGGGTCTAGAGTATTTTTAAATAATCCATCGCTGGTTGTTATTTGCGCGATAACATAGAAAAAAAATAAGAAAACAGGAGCCACAAGAGTTTGACCTATTAAAGTCGCCCACCATTTTTTTGATTGTTCCGCAAATTTTGGAGATAAGGTGCCTATAAATCCTATCGGCGACAAAATTAACAAAACTACAAATGAAATGATTCGCACGATAAAAAGCATCGCCGCCAAGAAAAATGCGTATATTGTCACACCTATAAGAATCATTCTTACCGCGGCAGACACAAAGCTTGCATAACCAAGACCAGACGGCTCATATGCCTGCGATAATTTTATGGCATTCATTACAATCGCTCCCAATCCTCCGTGGGTGCCCTTTGTAACAATTGCGTCTCTAAATGTGAGCGCGACGATATTTCCCGCGTCAATTATTAATCCCGTTATAAAATAACTGAAGTTTATAAGTATTACCGCAAAGACCAGATTTGCCAGTGTTTTTTTTGTAGCGGAGCCGGCCGTTCCAAGTATTGTGCTTATTGCTATGTAAAGGAGAATAAATATGAAAGTCATATTTATAAAATCTCTCATAATTACCCATCCAATTTTTATTCCGGGGATGCCGCTTATATTTTTTGCGTCTAATGAAAAATTAATGGACTGGTCCAACAAGTTTCCCATTACGGTGAGTATCCAAGAAAAAATCGGAATCCAGACCCATTCAAGAAGCCAAGATAAAACCTGCGCGGCGACAGTTGTAACGGCTTCCGCCCCAATGCCAACGACATCCATAACCAAACCGCCAAACCACCCAACAAAATTCGCGTGAGCCACATTCAATCCGCCAATACTTGCGGGAACCAAAAATATAAAAAATAAAAGCAGGCCACATCCAATAAATCTAAGGATGTTTTTTTTACTTTGAGATAAATTTTCTATTATTTCTTTCATCCTCACACTAATCTTAATTTTAATAATATTGATCATTTTTATTTCTTTGTATGCCTCAAAATCCACCACTTACCATATTTTATAAACTAATCTGTTTCAAACGAAATTAAGATTAGTGTGGGGGCCCATATTCTCAATTTTTTTTCTTACTCACTCCTCCTCTCCGTCTCTCCTTGAATATCCGGTCTTGTACCCATCATAATAACCGTCCTTCTCCCCGTTTCCATAACCCTTTTTGGTGCCATCTCCTCTCGGTAGAGAACCAGACCTATCGTTCGGATACTCGTTATATCCGTCAGTCCAACCGAACGGATATTTGTAGTTATACCCAAGCAGATAAGCGGCCTCTGTCTCGTCACCAGTATCTCCCCCCGGGCACATCTTGTAATATTCGGATACACGGGCATTTTCTGCCTCTATTTTATTCTTTTCATCTTTTGCTTCAGAAATTTGCGCGTCAGAAATCCCAACGGTCTTTTGTATCTCATTTAATTGAGCCAAAAAAGTTGGATAATCAAACGCATCTTTTACTCCTATATTAGCGGATAGATTTTCCAAGGTCTTTGCATTTTCAATCATCTTTTCTGCGAGAAGTATATCGGCTATTATTTGTAATCTCTTTGTTTTTCTTTCTCTTATTTTGGTTCTTATTTCGGCCAATTCAGCTGAATTGGGGTTGGTGGATCCATATTTTTTCTCAAAACACTTAAGAAGGTTCTCAAACATATTTTTTATAGGAACACTCCCATAATTTTCCATTAGAGTATCAAAAATATCTCCTTCTAATAATATTTTTATTTTAGCCAAGGGGTTTTCACTAAGTTTCTTCCATGCGCCATAATCTTCTTGGTCCCCGTCCTTGTCTTTAAATGTTTTAAGCGCCTTTTCGGATGCTGGGTCTCCCGGAGTTTTTGTACATTCCAATATCGTCCACCTCTCGTATCCGTCTTTTTGTCCCTCTATCACGCCCGCCACCCTTTGTCCTTGTGGATTTGCTTGCCTTTCCGCAGGGAAACAAATTTTTGGCGGTGTCGCCATTGCTTTTATTTTTAGTATTTCTTCCCTTGCTTTCATAAAATCATCACCACTGGCATATGTATATTGTTTGGTACGAAAAATCTCAAGGTCTCGTTCGGTGTATCCAATACCCCCAGTGTAACTGTAAGCCCCTCCACCATCTTCCCAGTTAAATAATATACCGTGCCAGTTAGTCTTTCTTTCAATGTATCGTGTTGATATTTCTCTATAAATATCTTTATCTGTCTTAGCCATATTTATCCAATATGCAGCGCGTGTAGTGCCAATTTCTTGGCAAAGAGAGGTACTCCAAAAACCATCGCTTTCAGTTACAATAGTATACCCTCTCATCCCAATTGAAACCGAATTGCAGGAAGCGCTCACCGCTTTTACAAGAGAATTTTCTTTCACGGTCGGCGTTGTCGTTCCCCACTTATATTCAAAATGTTTTCCACTAGCGTCTTTAATGTCCAAGCACTTTGATGTATTCCAAAAAGGACTAAGAACTCCATTATTGGTTACAGACGAAGCAGGAAGCTCAGTGTCTTCCAGTGTTCTACATCTCGCCTCTTCAACTGCACCCGTAGCTGGGTTTATTTTATAATATATATCATTTTCCCACGCAAAGGATTTTCCGTCCCAGTTAATTTTAGACGAACGGTCTTCCTTGTAATACTTTTCCACTTCCCACTCGGAATCGTTTCCATTCCAGTTGATTTTTTGTTTCACTTTCCCAGCCGTTCCCAACTGTGTACCGTCAAGTTTAAATTTTCCTGTTAGTTCAAGAGATGCTTTTTTTATACTTATATATTCTTGTGTCTTTGCGGTTATACTGTCTATTATTATTTTAATCTGTTTTTTTGCGAGGTTTTTGGAGTCTTCTGTTCCAGCGACATCAGTACCAAGCAAACCAAGTTCGTCAAAACCTATCATAATTAATTTTGAGAGAAGCGTTCCTATAAGCTCATCAATTTCATCCGCGATTCTTAACCTGCCCTTGCTGTCGCCAATTGCTTCCGAGACCTGTGTTTGGAGAAATGTCCCGGGGGTTACTGTTATTGTTTCTGATTTTGCGCAAGGAACCTCAGCGCCAGCAGTAACTGGACCGAGGTCTCTACCAGCGTCATCAACCCAATGATAAAGACCATCATCCATTTTCTTCATTTTCTCTGCTTTTTCTAAACAATTTTCTACTTTTTGGTCTAAGAAACCTCTTGCTAAATCAGCGCCTACCCCCAGTTTTTTGTCTCCTATTGTTAATTTTGCCTCAGCGTCTGCCCTAACAACAGACCCATAACGGTTGTTATTGGGGTTTACTGTTATCTTTACCCACTGTTTCCATCCGCCGTCGTCAAAATCATTAATAAAATTTTCATACGCTTTCCCGACATTTTCGCCAACCTCTGTTAGTGTGCAATAATCCCTTTCTCCGCGAATGCTCTTATATTTTGTTTCCAACATTAATCTCACATCAACCTTAAAAGGACTACACACCAGAGGTTCCACATCTTTTATATATTCACCGAGGGCGGCATCGCCAACATTTTTTAAAAACACTCCGGGCTGGATTATAAAGCCCGGGATATATCCACCGCCCGGTCCAAGGAAGTTCGGATCGTTTATCCAATTAATTGCCTGTTTGGACATTTGAGATACCATTATATTTATAAATGCATACGCAATTGGATCTAAAATATATTCTTTTGTAAAAATTCCCCAAGTGGCCACATCATCAAAAAAACCAGCTTCTGCTTTTTGTGGTTTATAAAAAAATACAGAAGGAATAGCCATTAATGTTATCAGAACGAGAACGATAGTTTTTTGTATTTTTTGTTTCATCCCGTTAGAGATAGGAAATTTTTAGATTTCCGCAATTAATTTTAATAAACGACGATTTTTTTTGGTATATAATATTCTACTACTTCCCGTGATTGTATTAAAATGTGTAATCTCTAACGGGATTCATTATATAAACTCACTCTTTGCTAATTTATTTATTATCTGCGTGCATCTGCGGTTTTTATCTGCGCCAATCTGCGTCTTGTTGTTATCTGCGTGCATCTGCGTCTTGTTGTTATCCACGCCTTGTTGTTATCTGCGTGCATCTGCGGTTTTTATCTGCGTTCATCCGCGTCTTGTTGTTATCCACGCCTTGTTGTTATCTGCGTGCATCTGCGGTTTTTATCTGCGTTCATCTGCGTCTAGTCAGAAGACATCATTTGCATAAACATAACCGGCGTCGCTTGATTTATAAACAACACTCTTTCTATCAAAATACGCGTTTATTTTTTTATTGACATTTATCAATTCAGTAACGGTTTCTTGATAATTTCCTATTGCGACAAGTCCCGAGAGCGGGTCATCCATTGACTTATACATTCCCAAAATCATTTCAGTAATACGGCTCATTCCATTTAAGAAATCTATGTGTATATTGACGGCGCTTTTTGGAACAGAAACTTTCGCCGCCTCATTTATTATTTGCGTGTTTTTTTCTACGACTGTTTTTAGTTTTTCAATAGGGGTCTTGTTATTTGTTTCAACGGCTTTTTTCAGAGATAATAATATCTCTTCCATTTTTATCCCGGTATCATTTTTTTTAATAATATTTCCCACATCATTTCCATATTGTTTTATAGTTGCCGTATCGTCTGTGTTTGATATTTTTATGTCCGAAACACTAAAAGTTCTAAATGACAAATCTAAGGAGGTTCCACCCAAAACAGATTTTATCAATACCTCTTTAGCAACATCATCTAACACCCCCTCGCTCAAACTTTTTTGTAAAAGATATTGGGTTAAAAATTTTTGTGTGAAGTCATCTGTTTTAGAAATCTGGTCAAACGGAGAAACATAGCCGCTCGGATTATTTAAGCTTCTTATTTCCTCTTCCGTCAATTCGTCCCCCGGCGCGGGTTTGGATGGATTTCTGTTGTTTTTAACCTCTTCTCCGTCAGCCGTTCCGTCTCCATCAGTATCAGGGTTTTTCGGGTCAGTTTTCCATAGCACCTCTTCCCAATCCGCGAGGCCGTCGTTGTCTGAATCAGTTTCAGTAATAGCATTTTTAGTTACAGCCGTCGTTTTTTCTTGGGCCTCGTTGTTTTTATTATTTATGCTATTAAAAACCAAAATCACCGTTATCATTAACAGTACTATAACTAATAAAGTTATGAATTTTTTACTCGGAAGAAATTTCAAGTTTTTGAAATTATTCAATTGAAAAATATTATTATTTTTCGGGCCTGCCCCGTTAGAAGTTAAATACATAAATCAGCTTATTGAACAAAAAAGCCGTTAGGCGAATTCGCTCGCATATTCTGAAAAAGTATTTATTCTCAATGAACTTCTAATGGGGTAAATTATAACAAAAATATTTTGTCAACGCTCTCTTTTGTGTGGATTTCGCGCCACCCTCACCCACAAACCCTACCCGAAAACAAACCCCACTTGGAAGCCGAGCTTCCAAGTGAATAAGTTTTTGTCTTATATTATTATTCTAAAAACAAATTCTTTATTTCCTTTTTTTCTTCTATGTTATCTTCCTTTTCTCTTTCTTTATTTTCTAAAATCAAATCAAGCGATTTAAGTGCATATTTTTTATACTCATTCTTGTTCTTAAATTGACCTAAAATAATATCCTTTTTACAAAAACCCTCCTTACTTTTTGTAGCATCTTCCCCAACATATTCCCCCCAACTACTCTTCACCAATCCGAGTTCCAACTTGGGTGCTCCGCACCCAAGTTGGTGGACTTTAAAATTAAGATTTACATATGAACTCACATATAACAATTGTTCGTTTGAATCAATGTGGACAGCTTTGAAACTTCCCTGAAACAAAGCCCCTGTCCTTTTGTATTTTTGATTAAAATATTTTGCGAAACCACCACCCAACTTGTGCATAATTTTTTCAATTCCTTTTTCTGACACTTGTTTCAAAATAAAGTGATAGTGATTCGGATTTAAACAATATGCTATAAACTCCACCAACTTGGAAGCAGAGCTTCCAAGTTGGTGGTTTTTATCTTTATCTTTGTTAAAAGAGTTTTCGTATATGCTCCCTATTGGTTCAAGAGTATTAAATTCCTTCATACTTTGAAAGAATCTTTGCAGGTCATACTTGTCAGAAAAAATTTTTCTTTTATCAACACCCCGATTGAAAATATGATAGTATTCTCCATTTGCAAATTCTGTTTTTCTCATCTCAAAAATATTATACCACTTGGGTGCGGAGCACCCAAGTAATTTTTATATGTGGACAACTTTGAATACAATCTTTTCCAGTCTTTTATTGTTAAATTTTCTGCTCTGATATTTTCTGAGATTCCAAGTTTTTTAAAAATATCATCAAGTTTTTTTCTGTCAATTTTATTTTTTTCGGATAAATTTTTTATAAGCAATTTTCTTTTGTGCACAAACCCCCCTTTGATTAGTTCAAAAAATTTTTTCTCATCTATTTTTTTAAAAAAATCTCTGGAAATATTTTCAATAAGCAATATTGCCGAATCAACTTTTGGCTGGGGCTTAAAATATTTTTTTGATACATTTTTTATTATTTTCGGTTTCCCGTATGCTTTCACAGAGATAGATAAAATGCTTTCTTTCCCGTCTCTCGCAACAATTCTTTGCGCTACCTCTTTTTGTATCATCAAGACCATCAACTCAGGCTGGTATTTGGTTGTTAAGAATTTTTTAAGAATCGCTCCCGTTATGTAATATGGAATATTTGCGACAACTTTATAGTCAAAATCTTTATAAAAAGACAAAACTTCGGGGTTAAAATCCAAAATATCTTTTTCAAGTATTTCCAAACGATTAATTTTTATTGCCTCGGCGAATTTTTCTTTCAGATGAACGACCAATTCTTTGTCTTTTTCAACAGCAATCACCTTTCCAGCAAAAAATACCAAAACTTCTGTGAGAGATCCTCTCCCCGGTCCAATTTCTAAGATAATATCTTCAGGACAAACATCAGACGCGTCCCTAATTAAGGTTAATATGTTTTTTGAATTTAAAAAATGTTGTCCGAGGGATTTTTTGTATTTCATAGCTAGATTATAAGATTTAACAATACCAAAAACAAACAGAAGCATGTTTGAAAATCCGGATTGTCATATTGTTTCATTGTTCCATTGCTGACAATGTATCAATTTAACAATTGAACAATGAAATTCGCTATCCCCACTTAAAACTTTTCCTGGTTGACTTTTTTAAACCAAAAGCATATAGTCTATCTTGTGTTGGATTGTCAAAGGAATGTAAAAGATAAAGAATGGCTTTGTTAAGCCATATACTGAATGAAAAGAGTGATTATACGCTAAAAAAAGGCTTATTTTACTCAAAAATCAAACCCCGGATTTCCATTCGGTAGTTTCAAAAAAAGGAAATCAGGGCCAAAACACTATATTTTTTAGGCTTTTCTTTGGAAAGTCTCTTTTGCTTTTGATTACGGCCGTACTTATTTATATTCCCCTCACAGCAAATGCCGGGATGTTCTCGTTTATATATGGACTTCTAAGGGATAGCAAAAAGATAGAAAAAGCGGAGTTAGCAGAAAAAGGAAATCTTCAGAATATGGCGCTTTTGCATGCGGCTCTTAATAATGACCCGAATCCAGCAAAAGGAGGCGGTGATATAACGATAGTTAATGGAGTTGCTCTTTTGTCTGAAGCGGGGCCCTCCGGTTCAGTTTCTGAAAATACAATAAATAATTCTTCGGACCAAATAAGTGTTTATGTTGTGAGAAAGGGAGACACACTTTCTCAGATAGCGGATATGTTCGGCGTTTCTGTTAATACAATAATCTGGGCCAATGATATAAGTAAAGGCGCACGAATTTCGCCGGGAGACACGCTTGTTATTTTGCCTATATCCGGAATAAAATATGAAGTCAAAGGGGGAGATACTCTAAAAAGCGTTGTTAAAAAATATGGAGGCGATTTAGAAGAAGTAATGAAGTACAATGGAATTGATGAGAATACGGCACTTGCCGTCGGAGATACAATAGTTATTCCAGATGGCGAAGTACCGCAACCGCGCATAACTACCCAATCACCAATTAGATCTTCGGGCGGGACAGTTTATGTGGGTTATTATATAAATCCAGTTGCCGGTTCTATAAAATCACAAGGGCTTCATGGTTATAACGGAATTGATCTATCTGCGCCGGCTGGAATGCCGATTGTTGCTTCTGCCGGGGGGCAGGTTGTTATAAGCAAGGACTATGGATGGAACGGAGGTTATGGAAATTATGTAGTTATAAAACATAACAACGGAACTCAAACTTTATATGCGCACAATAGCACAAACATTGTTTTCGCGGGTCAGTGGGTTGTACAAGGACAAGTGATTGGTTATGTTGGTTCAACAGGAAGGTCAACCGGTCCCCACTTGCACTTTGAAGTTCGTGGCGCGGCGAATCCTTTCTAACATCGCTTTTAAGCGATCGCAGATGAACGCAGATAAAAAACCGCAGATTCACCCTGTTAAATAAATTTGCTAAGGCAAATTTTCTGCTTCGCAGAATTTAACAGGGTAAACGCAGATAAAATATTTTTAATTCAAACCGGCTTACATAAATCCGTTTTTTTTGTTTGTTTGTAATTTGGTGCTTGTGATTTGTGTTTTCAATTCACATTAGTGAATTGTTTTAGGTCTATATTGCAACGCTTCAAGTATATGGGGTGTCTTTATTTTTTCTTCTCCTTCCAAATCGGCGATGGTGCGCGCAAGTTTTATAATACGATGATATGAACGAGCGGACATTCCTAATTTTTCTGCGGAATTATTTAATACCGCGCGCGTTTGCGGGTCTAAATCAATCAGGTTTGTAATATCTTTTGCTGACATATCCGAATTTATTTTTACTCCCTGTATTTTTAATTTCTTGAATCTTTCTCTCTGAATTTTTCTCGCTTCTTCAACTCGCTCGCGAATTTTTTTTGATTCCCCACCGCTTCCCCTCAATGCTAATTTTTCGTAATCAATTTTTGAAACTTCAACCCACATATCAATCCTATCAATCACTGGCCCCGAAATTCTTTTTCTGTATCTATCAAGTTCCAGCGGGGAACAGGCGCACTCTTTTTCAGTTCCAAAATTTCCACATCTGCACGGATTCATTGCGGCGACAAGAATAAAATTTGCCGGGAACATTGCGGACCCCCGCGAACGAGAAATGTTTATAATCCTATCTTCAAGGGGCTGTCTCATTGCTTCAATTACACGGCGATCAAATTCTGGAAACTCGTCTAAAAATAAGACCCCCTTATGCGCGAGGGTAACCTCTCCCGGTTTTGGGAATGTTCCTCCGCCGACTATTGAGACATATGACGATGTATGATGAGGGGAACGAAAAGGGGGGTTTGTAATCAGGTCTTCATTTAGCGTGCCGGCCACGGAATGAATGCTTGTTACTTCCAAAACTTCGTCAAAATCTAAGCGGGGTAAGATGTTACAAAACGCTTTTGCAAGCATTGTTTTTCCTGTTCCGGGGGGGCCATACATTGCTATGTTATGTCCGCCTGACGCCGCAATTTCCAAACCTCTCTTTGCCGTTTCCTGTCCTTTTATATCTGAGAAATCTAAAATATTATCAAGTTCTTTATATATAATTTTTGTTTTTTCTTGAGAATTAATTTCAGTTTTTATTTCTTTATTTAAGTGGTCAATGACCTCTTTCAAAGAGCCCGCGCCAAATATTTTTATTCCCTCAATAAGTCCGGCCTCGCTCGCGTTTTCTTTTGGCACGAAAATTTCTTCAAACCCGAGTCCTTTTGCCTTCAAGACAAGCGGAAGTACTCCACTTATTTTTCTTAATTCCCCACTCAACGAAAGTTCGCCAAGAAACATTTTCTTTTCAGTATCAAAATTGATTTGTTTTACTGCGAGCAAATACGCAAGAGCAATTCCCAAATCAAAAATAGGCCCCTCCTTTTTTAATTGAGCGGGGGCTAAGGCGATTACAATTTTTTGGTTTTTCTTTTTTGGTGATGGGAAACCAGAATTTTTTATTGCCGCTGAAACTCTGTCGCGAGATTCCTCAACCGCTTTGTCCGGAAGTCCGACGACAGAAAAAGAATGAAGACCTTTGATGAGGTCAACTTCAATATCAATCAAATGCGCTTTAAGTAAAGATGTTTGCGCGCTATAAACTTTTGAAATCATAATATAAAATTATAAAACACCCCGTTAGAAATTGCGAGTGGCGAACAAAGATAAAAAATTATGGATTAAAAAGTTCATTTAGAACTTTTTAATTTCTAACGGGGCAGGCCCCCACACCAAAGATTTTGGTGTGGGGGCAGGCAAAATCATAACATCAATATGTACCAAAAAAATTTACCCCGTAGCTCAGTCGCAGGCTGATGGTACCGGGGCAAAAAAGCAATGTTGAAAAAGTAAAAACAAATCAAAGGCCTTCTCTTTTGGTTTCATAAATGCTTTCTCTGTGTTTTATCGCTAATATTTTTACTATATTTTTTTGAATTCTAAAAACAACCCTGTAATCTGCAATTCTTAGACACCGATGTCCTCTCAGGGAATACCTTAAAGGCTTACCAAAGGCCTCTGGATATGTTGCTAATTTTGTCTCTGTAGCTTCTCCAATTTTCTTTTTCCATTCTGGAGACAATTTCGGAATATCCTTTTTAATAACCTCGTCGCTATATTCAATACTAAATTTTATCTCCATATACTTCTGTTATGAGATACAAATTTAGCCCCTTTCTTATCTCTCTTTTCTGCTATCTTTGACAAAGCGTAATCTTCCTCTAATTCCAAAGCAGTTTCTACTAAGTGTAAAGCCTTTGTTGCTTGAGGAACTTGATCTCTTTTTGCTAAAGCAGAAAGAGCTTTGTCTACCTCTTTAGGAAGGGTTATATTTATTCTTTTTTTAAGTGTAGTCATATTTTTTGCTAAATTAGTAATTAGTAATAAAATGAATGTATCACAAGTGTATCATAAGTGTATCACCGAATCAACCTCGCTTTGTCCCCCACTAAATTATTGGCTATGATCTATTTGATTGGGGACCGGATTTCTAAGTGACAAAACTTCAAACATGGCTCCACCGAGCCGTCTTTCGGTTCCGGATAAATTTAAATACAAAAAGTGCTTGACGAATAAATTTAGTTATGCTATAATACATACAGAAAATTGAAATGGATTTTTGGGAGAACATTGGAGAGGCCACAACATTATTATTAATAAACACCTCTCCAGCGTTCTCCCAGAAAGGTTAGTGTGAGAGAATTCAGATTAATCGAAAACGGCTATCATCAGTCACAGGACTGATGCGACATTCTCTGGGAGTCGAATTAAAATTGTTCACTTGGGTGCTCCGCACCCAAGTGAAAAAAGTTCTTTAAAAAATTTAGTTAGTTCTTCAAGATTATGTTATCTAAATCAACTTGAACACTCGGTGTTCCAAGTGGATGTAATTTTGGAGAACTAACTAATAACAACAATAGAGGTAAAAAATGTTAACAACAGTAGGCAAAGTAAAGGAAGGCACAGCTCATTTTTCTAATAGGTCCGTGCCGATTGTTCCCTTCCCGGGGCTCGTGTTAGTGGAGCCAGGTGGAATAAAATACACGGTTTTTGAAGTAAGTTGCTTCATTCAACAACCCGGCGAGGACAACAAAGATCGTTTCGGTAATTCGCTATCTGTTTTAGTTAAACCAAAGCAGTAAACTGAAGTAGGATTATTTTTATATTCAAAATGTTTAGCCGATGAGATGAATTTTATCTCTCGGCTTTTTTGTTTACAAAAAAACATCGCTCTCACGATGTTTTTCTTTTTGATTATTTTAAAAACACAAAACATTATGGATGAAAAAGCTCTCCCAGAGCTTTTTCATTTAGTATGCTCTATACAAGTATCCGCTGCGGGATTTGCCGTTAATCGCGCTTCGGGAATTTCTTTTCCGCAAACATCACATACTCCATATGTTCCTTTTTCCATATTTTTAAGTGCCTTTTTTATGTTGTTGTATCTAATCTCAAGCTCTCTTAGAATAGCTGTATTTCCCTCAAACTCTTCTATTTCGTCAGCATAATCTGTTGGATCTGCAGATGGCACAGATTCTTCGTCTGGCTCTGCCTCCCAATCTTTTGGGTTGTCTGGGTTTATTCTCCCAACGCTATTAAGCTCGTTTTTCAATAATGACAACTCTTCCTCCAACACTTTTTTAAATTTTTTCAATCTGTCTTTTTCCATTATTTTTTATTATTACAAAATAATACTATCTTATAAATTATTGGTATGCAAACTTGTCCTGTTAAATAATTTGTCTATAACAAATTCCTGCAGAGCAGGATTTAACAGGATGAATTTTTTCTAAATAAATCAAACGATAAAATAAACAAAAAACATTGTGGATAAAAAAGCCCATTCAGGGCTTTTTTATTGAGAAAATTTTACTCTAACAAGACGGTCAAGAACCTCAACCAGCGTGTACTGATTTGTTGTTATAACGATTGTTTTTCTATCAGGAAAGAAATACATCAGCTTTGAATTTCCGTTTATATCTTTCAATACACGAATGTCTTTGTTTCTTATGACCATATCTTCAAATGTTTTTTTAATATTCACGAATGATTCACTTGTTGTCGTACTATTATCTAGCGCCATTTCATTGCCACTTTCATCTTCTGTTTTATTTTTAGAAGAATTCTCTATAAATATAGGGCCAAGATCGTTTTCCATATTTTTTTCCCATTCCAACATGCCGGCAAACGCATTTTCAAATGAGGATGTTTCAAGAATTAGAAAAGGTTCAATATTTCTAACCGAATGAATACCAAGCATAAATTCATCACCCAGATATCTAAACAAAAAATCAGGCAGTTTTATTTCAAGTAAATTTAAAAACTCGTCTACACTAAGTATTCTTGTTACTCCGGCTGTTTCCGTTGTGATTAATATGTTGGTTATTGACCCCAACTGAGAGGTATTTAATCTTCTCTCCTCTAAAATTTTTGAGATAATATCTTTTTTGTCTAACCTCGCAGTATCTATGTTTTTTGTTTCATTGCTAAAAATTATTTCTCTTTGTGTTGGCAGAATTTTTACATCAGAAGTATTTTTTGACCCAGTTAATGAGAAAACAATTATTATAATTGCGACAACAAAAAGTAAAACAGAACCAGCCACGATAAGTGTTTTTTTATTTAAAAATCTTTGGAAATAATTCTCCTTTTCCTTTTCCGAGATACCAATTTCTTCGTTTGCTTCTCTTCTTTTTTGTTCTGCAACGGCAATACCGGCAATTGATGCCTTCTTAAACCTTACAGCGTCAGAGATATCTCCTTCATAGGTTCTTATTATTCCACTCTTTTGCTTTTTTTCTTCTACCTGTGCGGGTAGGTCTTTTTCTGTTTCTTCTGGCATATTTTTGCTTGCCCTGTTAAATAAATTTGCTTAAACAAATTTTCTACTTTGCCCGTGGAGGGCGAAGCAGGAGTTGACAGGGTAAATCTGCGTTTATCTGCGTTTTTTATTTGCGTCAATCTGCGCTTAGGTCTTCTTAACAAAACCTGGGTCGGCTTGTTTTATAGATAAACTTATTCTTTCTCTGTCATCTATCTCTTTAATTATAATAGGAACCGTGTCCCCTTCTTTGAGATAATCTGAAACCCTCTCTACTCTAAATGGCGCAATTTCAGAAATATGAACAAGCCCTTCCGTGTTGTATCCTATTTTAACAAATGCTCCGAAATCTAACACTTTTATTACGGTTCCTTCAAACTTTTCTCCGGCCTTGTATTCTCGAGTCATTTCCGCAATTATTTTTATCGCTTTTTCGGCGCTGTCTCCTACTCCTGTAACATAAACCAAACCGCTATCTTCTATTGTTATTTCTGCTCCGGTTAAATCCCTTATTTCATTTACGGTCTTGCCACCAGAACCAATAACCATTCCGATCTGGTCTCCTTTTATTTGAATTATGAGTATCTTCGGCGCATATTTTGATATTTCTTTTCTTGGAGATGAAATTTCTTTTGTAATAACATCTAATATTTGTTTTCTTGCGTTTTTTGCTTTTTCAAAGGCCTCTTCAAGAATAAGCACAGAGATACCATCAACCTTTACATCCATCTGAACCGCGGTGATTCCATCTTTGGTTCCAGCAACCTTGAGATCCATATCTCCGTGATGGTCCTCGGGCCCCTGTATGTCTGTTAATATTTTATAGTCCAATTTTCCCGCAGGATTTTTTCTACTCATAAGTCCTACAGCAATTCCCGCGACGGGATTTTTTATTGGCACACCTCCGTCCATGAGCGCAATTGAACTTCCGCAGACCGATGCCATTGAAGTTGAACCATTTGAGGCAAGCGCTTCGGAAACCAATCTAATTGTATAAGGGAAATCCGTTTCTGGCGGAATCACAGCCAAGAGGGCTTTTTCTGCTAATGCGCCGTGTCCTATCATTCTCCTATTAAATCCTCCGATCCTTCCCGTTTCTCCTACGGAAAATGGCGGAAAATTATAATGGTGCATAAATCTTTTCTTTTCACTTAGTTCAATACCGCCGAGTAATTGAGAATCGCCGGGTCCTCCAAGCGTAAGGACAGACAAAACATGTGTTCCTCCCCTATAAAATACTCCAGACCCATGAAGAGATTCTGATATGCCCCCCGCCTGCGCAAATAAGGGCCTCAATTCGTCCATTTCTCTTCCGTCGGCTCTTTTATTTTTTTCTATTGCTCCGCTATGGATTAATTCGTTTACTTTTTCGTCATAGAAAGCCATTGCGAGAGCATAATTTTCATCCGGCAAATTTGTTTTTACTAATTCAGACCATTTTTCCCAATTTTTGTGGATACTTTCTTTTCCGGGAATTCCTGGGAATATTGCATTTTCTAATTCGGGTTCAATTTCCTTTTCAAATAAGTCAGTAGTTTCTTGTTTGACTTCTTTAATTTCAATTTTTCTTTTTTCTTTCCCAATTTCTTTTACAATCATTTTTTGCCACTCCTGCATTTTTTCAATTTCAGTGTTTGCTGATTTTAGCGCTTCAATAACAAAACTCTCCGGGATTTCTTTTGAACCAACTTCTATCATATTTATATTCCCGTCTTTTCCACACGCCAACAGGTCCATTTCAAATATCCCGTTTTTTCTGTCATCATATGTTGGATTTATTATGAGAACTTTTTCTTCTGTCTGCTCTGCAGATGATGCACCTGTGGGTGTAATAGGCACATCGGACAAATCTTTATTTTTTCCTATTCTGACGGCGCTAACGGGTCCGTCCCAGGGAATGTTTGATGTTGCGATAGCCAACGATGCCGCATTTACAGCAAGAATATCCGGGTCGTCTTCCCCGATGGATAACACTGTTGTAACAACCTGAACCTCATTTCTAATTCTTCCATCAAATAGCGGTCTAATTGTTCTGTCCACAACCCTTCCGCTCAGGGTTGCTTCATCGCTGGGTCTTCCCTCTCTTCTGATAAATCTACTACCCAATATTTTTCCGGCTGCATAAAATTTTTCTTCATATTCAACCGTGAGCGGGAAATAATCTCCGTCTTTTTTATTGTCTGACATCACGGCAGTTGCCAAAACTGCGGTGTTGCCACTTCTTAAAATTACAGACCCATGTGCCTGGTCTGCTAAATCATTGAACTCAGCTTTTATTGTTTTCCCGCCGACTTCTAATGAATATTCTTTTTTGTTCATCCCTATTTAGACCTGACTTCCAAATGTTAGGGCTTGAGCTTTGTTATCTGCGTCTATCTGCGTTTTTTATCCGCGCATATCTGCGATATATATTTATCTGCGTTTATCCGCGATTTTTTACCCTGTTAAATAATTTGCTTTCAGCAAATTCCTGCTTCGCAGGATTTAACTGGGTGAATCTGCGCCTGCCCCGTTAGAAGTTTAATATTAAATTCGATTTAATAATAAACAAAGCCGTTAGGCGAATTCATTTATAAATCCCGAAGATATATTTACTCCGAAAGAACTTCTAACGGGGTAAATCTGCGATAAGTCAAAACCTATTCATTTGAAAACCAAGTCGGTTAACTAATATGTTGAGATTCTAACATATTTTAGGAGAAAAACAAAAATCAATGTTTAAATAAACACCGATTTTTTGTGAAAACAGTTATGGATGAAAAATGTCCTTGGGGACATTTTTCTGAAAAAACAAAAAATTATGGATGAAAAATGTCCTTGGGGACATTTTTCTGAAAAAACAAAAAATTATGGATGAAAAATGTCCTTGGGGACATTTTTCTGAAAAAACAAAAAATTATGGATGAAAAATGTCCTTGGGGACATTTTTCATTTATTTTCTCCTTATCAATCCTGCAATTTTTCCGCGACCTATTAAATATTTTGAGGGGTCTTCGTCTAAATCCGTAAAGTCATCAACCGACTCTCTTAATTTTAAAGAAGTAGATTTTCCAAAAGAAATTGCTTCAACCTGACACCCAACATGTATCTTTAGATATTGAACCAACGGCACAAAGTCGCCATCTCCTGTTACTAAAATAATTGCGTCTAACCTTGGCGCGTGCGCTAATGCATCAATTGCCATTCCGACATCCCAATCGGCCTTTTTAGCGCCGCCCGCAAAAATTTGTAAATCTTTTACTTTTGTCTCAATTCCCATTTTCCCCAATGCCTCAAAAAATCCTTTTTCTTCACCCGACTCCGTTTTGATTACATACGCAATCGCTCTTATTAGGGCTCTTCCAGCGACGGCTTTTTTGAGGACCTCGGCGAAATTTACCTTTGATTGATAAAGATTTTTTGCGCTGTGATAAATGTTTTGTGTGTCTATGTAAACCCCTACTCTCTGTTCTTTGTGTTTTATAACTGACATATTAAAAAATTTAAAATGCAAATCTCAAAATGAAAAATGACAATTTAAAATATTAAAGTTAATAAAAAAGTTTTTTAAAAAATATAAAATAAATTTATTCGTCTAAAATTTGCATAGGCAAATTTTAGACGAATTCCACAATTTTGCCCGCCTGCCATCGCCTAATGCACAATTGTATGGTTATATAAATAATATTGACAATATGCCACATTATATAGATTACAAACATTATCGCTCTGGCATTGGCGGGCAGGCACTTTGATTTTTAAACTTTGAACTTTGTTTATATATTAGCACCAAAAGATTAAAACAAAAATCCCCCTTAACAAGAGGGATTTTAAAAAACACAAAATAATTATAGATGAAAAATGTCCTTGGGGACATTTTTCATTTTACCTGCTTTAAATCTAATTTTTTTGCTAAGGAATTGTATTTTTTTAAATCTTTTTCTTGCAAGTACTTGATGTGTTTTCTTCTGTCGGCAACCATTTGAAGCAATCCCCTTCTTGAGCTGTTATCTTTTTGATTCTTTTTAAGGTGGGCCGCAAGCTCATCTATTTTCTTAGTAAGCAAGGAAATTTGAACCTCGGGGGAACCTGTGTCCTTTTCGTGCCTTTTTGTCTTATTTATAACCATCTGCTTTTTTCTTTTTGTTAACATTATTTAAAAGAATAGCACATATTTATGAAAATTACAAACCCCAAATTTCAAATTATCGTCCCTACAGGGGACCTTTTAAAGAAGGATAAACAAATCAAAAATCACAACTTCTAAAGCGACAAATTAGCTCTTTTGATAACTTAATACTAAATTTAAGCGTCGCAAAATCTTTTAAAAGATAGACTTTTGATTTATAATATAAATATGTCGGAAAACGAAATTACAAAACTAAAAAGAGAATTTCTTGAATATCTGGAAATTGAAAAAGGTAGAAATTTAAAAACGATAGATAATTATGATAGATATTTGTCTCGTTTTATTGAATTTTCAAACATAAAATTTGTTAAGGATATAATAGATGACACAATAAGAGAATATCGGCTTTGGTTAAACAGGCAATATTCGGGAACAAGTGTCGGAGGCATAAAAGAAACACTTAAAAAAAGGACCCAGAATTATTATTTAATAGCTCTTCGTGGGTTTTTAAAATATTTGACAAGAAGGCAGATAGGATCACTTCCTCCAGAGAGAATAGAGCTCGCAAAAACACCAGAAAGATCAATAGATGTGATAACAAACGACGAACTTCAGAGATTATTAAAATCACCAGACGGAGATGATTTAAAAAACCTTAGAGATAGAGCCATTTTAGAACTTCTGTTTTCTACAGGTCTTCGTGTTTCAGAATTATGCTCTTTACAGAGAGATATTGATTTAAATAAAGGAGAGTTTGCTGTAAGAGGAAAGGGCGACAAGGTTAGGGTTGTTTTTACATCCGAAAAAGCGAAGTCAACAATAAAAGAATATTTAAACAAAAGAGCAGATATGGATGACGCGCTATTTGTCCAAATTTCTCCCTCAAGCAAAGACGCAGACAAAGAATCAAATCGTCTCACTCCCCGCTCTATAGAAAGAATAATAAAAAAATATGCAATCAAGGCGGGAATATCAAAAAAAGTTACGCCGCATGTTTTAAGACATTTTTTTGCAACCGACCTTTTGCAAAATGGAGCAGACCTTCGTTCGGTTCAAGTGCTTTTGGGGCATTCAAACATATCCACGACACAAATTTATACTCATGTTACCGACAAACACCTAAAAGATATTCATAAAAATTTTCATAATAAAGGAAAATAAAAATTTCTAATTTCTAATTTCTAATTACTAACTACTAATGAAAATTTTAATTTATAAATAACATAAGTTTTAATATAAAAAAATAATTATGAAGATTATATCTTGGAATATAAACGGGGTGAGGTCTGCTCATAAAGGCGGTTATGTTGAAAAGATTTTCAATTTGTCGCCGGATATTTTGTGTTTGCAGGAAGTTAAAGCAGACCCGCACCAAGTGCCAGACGAAATTCGTGAACCCTTGGGATACTTTTCTTATTTTTTTCCCTCATCTACCAAAAAAGGATACAGCGGGGTTGCTGTTTACACGAAAATAAAACCAGAAAGAACTGAAAACGGAATCGGAATAAAAAAATTTGATGAGCAAGGAAGAATGCAAACACTTTTTTTCAAAAACTTTGTTTTAATAAATGTTTATATCCCGAACGGAGGAAGTAAAACCGCAGACCTGAATTTTAAATTTGAATTTTTTGAATTGTTTTTGAAAAAAGTAATTGAATTAAAAAAGAAATATAAAAATGTAATTTTTTGTGGAGATATAAATGTTGCGCATAAAGAAATAGACATTGCGAGGCCAAAAGAAAATCAAAATCATATAGGATTTTTACCGGAAGAAAGGGCGTGGGTTGATAAGGTTATAGCGCACGGATATGTGGACACTTTTAGATATTTTAATCCAAATCGGGCCAATGTTTATACATACTGGGATCAAATAACTTACGCCAGAGATAGAAATGTTGGTTGGAGAATTGATTATTTTTTTGTAAATAAAGAGTTTATAAAAAATGTAAAAAAATCAGAAATTTTAAATAATATCTATGGCTCGGATCACTGTCCTGTCTTGTTAGAAATCCAAAACCCCTAAACGGGGTTTTGGATCCACAATGTTTTATTTTTTTAAAAAACCCCTAATTTTAAAATCTCTGAATGAGATTTTAGAATAAAGTGCCGGAATTTATTCATATTTTGAGGTTTTGGATTCATAATTTTTTTGAAAATCTCTTCACCTATAATTTAAAGGACATTTTATAAAGGACAAGTTATCCACACTTTGTCCTTGACAAGTTTTTTCCTAAGAATAAACTTACTAATAGAAAAGTTTCAATGTCTTTAAGACATAGATAACTTTGAATTGTTCTCTAAAGATCAGCTGGTCTTCTACTAATAGCAATCTCTTCTGGCAAGGTGTGTTTGTAAACAATTACACAAAACCCCAAACATTTATTTTTTTTCGGTTTCTTGTGTAACAATAATGACACATTAAATGCGCAAGTTTGCTGGTGGAAGATTTTATATAGCCGCTTAGCAATAAAAGAAATTCAATCATTCTCCTCTTTGCTGGGCGGCTTTTTTATTTCCCAAAAAATAAGGAGTGGAGCGGGTATATTTTTTGAGGACCCCTTCATCAATTTTGCTTTGGTTTTTGTACAAAAATCTGTAATTTGAGTAATATCTATATTCTCTCGCAATGCAGGGCTGAAATAAGCCGAGCGAAACGAGTGCATTGCCATTAAAATATTGTTCAAAATTGATGTGGGGGTAGGATTGGTTATTCGTGAAACACTGCATCTTATATGTTTCACGTGGCACTATCCCTAAAAGCCCCTATTTTTTAAATGTTATTCATGAAACATCTTATTATTCACTCGCAGAATACTACGCCGCTTGCGGCGGGGGTGAATGCGATGAGCGGATAATAAACCCAGCACCACTTTTACAAGACAACCATCCCGATTTTTGGTCTTAAAGACCAAAAATTATTTTCAATATTTACAAAATGATATAAAATCACTTAGTAAAAATCGTTCCGTAAAAGTGGTGCTGGGTGGAATTACTGCAAGACCACAATCGATTGGTATAAAACCTCGCCAATTGCGGTGCAGTAGTTCATTTTACACCATATTTGCCTCTTAATATCTTTTTTTCTCTTTCTTCTTCAACTCCCATTTTTTCCTTTCCTTTTTCCCCAAGCCCTTGAAGTGTTTCATTATCAAGTTTTGATAATTTTAGGGCTCTTTTTTTAAGATAACTTTCTGTATTTTTTTTCGGGTCATTTAAAGCTTCTTCAAGCAATGCGTTCAGTATATATCCTATTTTAGGCCCGGCCGTTTCTTGTGAAACATCCATAATTTTGTTCCCGTCTATTTTAAGCATTTTTACAGAAATAGGGTCTCTTATTACCTCCTCAATCATTGATTTATATTTTCTTAATCTATATGGGTCTTCTTTTGGCCTTCCCGTTCCCACACGGTCTGCAATTCTTACATTCATTAGGTCCCAAATGTTTTCGGTCCCGACATTTCTTAGCATTCTTCTAACGGCCGAAAGTGTTATCTGGTCTGTGTCCGTGAAAAACATATGCCATCTTGCCAATAATACCGTTTTTTCTGTTGTTTTTGTCGGGAATTTTAGGTTTCTGAGTATTTTTTCTGTCATCTGTGAACCGATAACTTCGTGTCCATAGAATGTCCAATCTTCCTTTTCTTCGGACCACCTTCTGGTTCTTGGTTTCCCTATGTCATGAAAAAGCGCTGCCAACCTTATTTCAAGTGGCCATTTTTTGTTTGAAGCAACCTGAACTGCCCTCAAGGAATGTTCCCAAACATCATATGAATGGGCTTGGTTTTGTTTTATTCCTAACCCCTCTTCTATTTCTGGGATTGTATATTTTAAAAGATTTAATCTATTCATCATTTCTATTCCAAACATTGGTCTATCTGACATAATAATTTTAATGAATTCGTCGCGAATCCTTTCTTTTGCGATAAGCCCTATCTTTTGGGCCATTTTTTTTATTGATCTTTCGGTCTCAGTATTTATTATGAAACCAAGTTCGGAAGAAAGTCGTATTGCCCTTAATATTCTTAGAGCATCTTCATCAAATCTCTCATCCGCTTTCCCAACAGTTTTTATTATGCCGTTATTTAGATCTTTTATTCCACCAAACAAATCAACAACTGTTTCATAAAGAACATTCGTTGTTTCATGTGAAACTTTTAATGCAAGTGCATTTATTGTGAAATCGCGTCTTTTTAAATCATCTTCAAGATTTTGACTGAAGATGACACTATCTGGCCTTCTGCTATCAGAATAATTTGCATCCAATCTGTATGTTGTAACTTCTATAACTTTTAATTTTTCATTTTCCGTTTTATCGTTGATTACACGAACTGTTCCAAAATTGTTGTCATAATGTGAGTGTTTAAAAAGGGAAGTGATCTGGTCAGGGTTTGCGTTCGTTGTTATATCCCAATCCTTTGGCTCTTTATTCATAAAAATATCTCTTACACAGCCACCAACAATATACGCTTCAAATCCAGCGTTTTCTAGTTTTCCGGTTGTTTGAGATATTTCTTTTGGTATTTGCATGATAGATTTTTAATGAGCGTAGCGAATATAAAAATCATCACCCCGCTCTACTTTTACAAAACAATTGTTTCATCCAGCTCTACTTTTGTAACCAATTTTCATTTTAATACTAAACTTTAAGAAAGCATCTCCGATCTAAAAATATTTTCAAGATCGGAAACAAAAGTAGGGCTGGATATTTTCAATACTTATAAAACTATATAAAATCACTTTTTAAAAAATTATTCCGTAAAAGTAGGGCGGGGTTCTCAAAAAATATAGTCGCTCTACTCCTTATTTTTTGGAAAAAATAAATAATCTAAAAACAAAATACTATGGATTCAAATGCTCCCCCGGAGCATTTGAATTTCTCCGTTCGCACAAATGTGCTCCCGGGAGGATTCGCCGATTACATACGGCTTGGTGATTTTCTTGTTTCGCTCCGCTCAACATAGAAAATCCTTCGAATCCTCACGAAAATAAATAATCTAAAAACAAAATACTATGGATTCAAATGCTCCCCCGGAGCATTTGAATTTCTCCGTTCGCACAAATGTGCTCCCGGGAGGATTCGCCGATTACATACG
>Ga0180732_1000087_pt1 | contig 97601 bp, 152 predicted proteins | sample KR11_01MetaG_FD_148674 | JGI IMG/M metagenome (GOLD analysis project Ga0180732, IMG submission 148674) | Groundwater microbial communities from the Olkiluoto Island deep subsurface site, Finland - KR11_0.1 MetaG | ecosystem: Environmental > Aquatic > Deep subsurface > Groundwater | place... | reverse complement strand
TAAATATATCCGGTATAGATACTATAAAATATTCTGGTGAACCAGGAATTAAAACTAAAGTAATTAATAAATTAAATTACAATGGAAAAGTCTACTGTTGTACCGTACCTAATAGTGTTATAATGGTCAGAAGAAATGGCGTTCATATTTGGTGTGGTAATTCGAAATACTCCCCTAGCAGTCTTTATGGTTTCTCGCCCATAGTTACATTGTGGCAATATACATTAACATTAACTAATATGGTTGAGTATATTTATCGATCATATAGCGAAGCACATTTACCTAAAGGCGTTCTTGCCATGAAAACATCTAATCCTGATTCGGCGTATGAATTTTGGAAAGATGTTGACGATAAATTAAATAAAGATCCGCATTATATCCCTAAAATGTTCCTAGAGGGTGAGGGCAATGGGACAGGATCGGGTATGGAATTCATAAAGTTCATGGATACGCTTGAAGAAATGCAGTATATACCAGTGCGTGATGAAATCCGAAGGACTATTGCGTCCATGTATGGTGTTACGAATATATTTATTGGTGATACCGCGGGTGCGGGCGGGCTTAATGCTGATTCAACACAAATTGATATTACAAATATGGCTGCCGAATCAGGAATAGCAGTATATAACGATCATATAATGCCTGAATTATTACATTGGTTGAATGTCAACGATTGGAAATATGTATTACAATCGCCATTTGAAGAAAATAAGCAGCGAGAATTGAACGAACAACAGACAAAAGTTGGTATTGCACAATCAATGTTGCAAATGGGCTTCAAGGTTGATCTCGGTGAAGAAGATGTGTTTGATTTTAAGTATTCTGGTGAGTCGCAAGATCAAAGTGCCGGCGGATTCGGTAATCCCGATGGTGGTGTTAACGAACCCGGTGGTGGATTTACATCAAATCCAGAACAAGGTAATGAAAATGACACTTTTAATGATAGCGATATCAAAATGGGCATTCAAAAGGCAAGAATTTATGTAAAACATCCAAAAGAAGCGCCGCAGGGCGTTAAAGTGTTGCGAAGTCCACGAGGATCTTACTATTATGATACGCAAAAACCTACCCCGATGCAACATTTACAGCCAAGAACGGACGAAAATAAGCGAAAACGTATTGAGGCGTTATTACATAATACCACCGAACATTATGATAACTTACTTGAAGAATATAAGCAATCAAAAGATATAAATCCGGGTCATTCGATATCGTTACAGAGCGATTTAAGCGAAACCAGGCAACTTATTCAACGCTTGCATACAAACTATCGAGATATGCTTGGAGACGAGCCTGAAGAAGTGGATAAAGCTGGTGGACGTAGTATAAACATTAATATACAGAAGATGGAAGATAAGTTCATTGAGTTAAAAAAAAACCACGATGATGAACTTGAAATTCTAAAGTATGACGGGCAAGAAGCTGACACATATCAAGTAAAAAAATTCAAAAATGAATTAAATAAAATTTTTGAAGAAGAAATTGCTAAAATACTTAATAGTACCGATAAATTTGCGGGTGCAGAGCAAGAGCGTTTTGTTAAAAAATGTTTGGATGATGCCATTTACAAAATGGAAGCGCATACTCGTAGGCATCTTGAGATGTCATACCGTGAAGGTCAGAGATATGTTGGTGAACTTGTCGGAAAAGCGATAGATTTTAGTAAAATTGATGTTATGGCGTTAAAATCGATTACGGATCGTCATACGTTATGGGATTCTTATGAAAATTTATCAAAATCCACTTCTGGACGCATGAATGAGATCATTACTGCTGGATTTAAAAATCCTAAGACATTTTCTACACAAAATATGGTAAAAGAGATGCGGGAAGCGGGAGATATTGAGAAATATCGTCTGGAACGTATAGCGAAAACCGAAGTTCATGCAGCCGCGATGACGGGTAGAGAGATGTCATTCAAAAAGAGTGATCCCGATAGTGAGAATTTATATAAGTGGGCAGTAAAAAGTGATTCTCGAACGTCTAAAACGTGTATGGATATCGCAAAGCAAGTTGAATTAGAGGGAAATGGTAAAGGTGTTAGTTTAGACCGTTTAAATTCTATCGTTAAGGAAATGAGCGTAAAAAATAACGGTCCTAAGTGGGAATATCGTAATTGGGTTGCTCACCCGAACTGTAGGTCGGGCGTCGTTCGGGCGTTTTAGATATGCATCCATCTTATATAAAATGGTTAGAAGATGGTCAACCTAAAATAATTTGCGCTTGCGGGTGTGAAGGTGAAATTATTATAAAATCGTCACATAAATATGATGGCATACCTAAATATATTAATGGACATAATGAACATAATGGTTTTAAAGGTAAAAAACATTCCGAAGAAACTAAAAGAAAAATATCTGAAAGTGAGAAAGGTAAAATACTTTCCGAAGAAACTAAAAGAAAAATGTCTGAAGCTAAAAGGGAAATATCTAAAGAAACTCGAAAAAAAATATCTAAAATTCATAAAGGTAAACCAAAATCTGAAGAACATAAAAGAAAAATATCTGAAGCTATTAAATTACTTATAGGAGATAAATCTTCAAATTGGAAAGGCGGTATTTCAACATTGAATAATATAATAAGAAATTCTGATAAATATAAAGAATGGAGATTCCAGATATTCGGAAGAGATAATTTTACTTGTCAATGTTGTAATATTCGTGGAACATATTTAGAAGTTCATCATATTAAATCACGCAAAGAAATTATTAAAGAATATAATATTACAAAAATAGAAGATGCTTTAAATTGTGAAATATTATGGGATTTAAATAACGGAATTACATATTGTTTAGAATGTCATAATAAATTAAAAAAGAAAGGTGGAAAATTAGCTAAAATAAAAGAAGATTTAATTTCTGGAATTAAATCTTTGATATGCTAATTTACAACATTGTTTTTTCGATGGACAATCAGGACAAATATTTAATGACATATTAGCGCAATTTTGTAATAGGTTTTTTTTAATTTGTTCTATTGTGATCATGATTATCCTCTTTTAGCGATTTTAATATTTACAGTAGTATTAGTGCCTGTCGGTCTATATCCTGTTTTACTTAAAGTAAGATGGTTGTGTATTCTTGTGTGAGTCTTTCTAGTTCTTGATTTTACATTCGCTTTAGTTGACATTTTACATCGCCGCCCTACTTGTCATGAGTAGTTGAATTATAGGAAATATATTTTCCTGATAGTTCGTGTTCATTCGCGCAAGTTCTTTTGCTATCTCCAGATTTAGTTCTATCATGTTTTATCACGCTCAATCCTATATTAGTCTTTATAGTATTTATACCTTTCTATATTGATAGTAAAGTATTACCATCTCATAATAGTACTATAATTAACAAGATATTATTTAAAATTGCTTGTGATGTTGTAATTATTACAATAATTAAGATGGTGTTAATGCAAATACTTTTGATCGTTTGCGGTATAATGATATTGAATTTATTAATTATTAATATAGTTCCAATTAATAATGATAATTTCAGGATTGATGATATAATAAGACCGGTAATATTTCCAAATTGATTTAAGAATTGAAGGGTAATAACGTTAGATTCAACTAATCCCATATTTAAACCTACTATAGTTGTTGTAATATCACATAATACTAATATGATTATTATAACAATTAAGGATTTATTCTTTATCATTAATTGTTATATTAATCTTAATAGTATTTATAGTTATTGATTAAGAAAAAATTGAAAAAAATTACATTCCGCGATAGATTTTTCTGACTATTTTTGTGTACTTGTTTCCATTAATCTATTTAAATATGGAAAGTTTATATTAGTTTTTTCTTTACGTTTTGCAGCGGATAATTTTTGATTCATGAAATTATATATATCCATTTTTATTCCTCATTTAAATAATTCTTGTTTGTTCTTTTGTATCTGTATCTAATTCAAGCATGTGCCATCGTGCTTGAGAATTTTCATTAAATTCTAACAAAATTTCTTCTGCTGCATTTTTATTTGAAATATCTATATATATGCGATATACTTTCATATTTCCTCACAATTATGAAAAAAATAATAAATAGAGTTTACTCTATTTATTCAGATACCAGCATGCGGCTGTAATTATTCCAGAGATGCTAATAGCACCAATTTCTCTATACAGATTGACTTCAAGCCCTGTCATAGCACAGTATATATAACTGAGTATGATAAGAGCAAATACTATTGCTGAGAAATACAGTGGCACATAATTGGGGTTATGTTCTTCTACTATTTTTTCTTCGGGATAGTCTGCATTATTGGGACATTCTGCGTTATCTGGTGCTATCATTGTCGGGATCTCCTTTACAATAGGGACTTCTGGGGATTTAACCTCCACCATCTTATTGGTGGACGGTGTCGATCCTTGTTCCCCTATTAGTTTTTTCCAGCACCACTAACTTCAAACTGTCTCATTCCAAGGACTTTTGCTTTTACACTAAATCCATTCATAAGAACTGTTGGTCTCGCGGCTTCATAGTGATTGGTTGTATATTTGGCTTCTACTGGAGCTTCAGTGCCGTCCATAAACTGTGCTGATGGACAGGTATAGTTATTCTCACGATATGCCTGATCAACGACCACGGCGGAGACAATCATTGTCTGTTTACAATTCGTTTCTGCACGAACCATTGACAGAAGTGATTCCTCTGACGGGAACATTCCTGTATATTTGATCATTGTCTGCCCAATTGCAACTTCACCATTAACTGGGAAGCTATATACTACTGATACTGCGCCACCATTGTGAACGCCTGCTACTGTTGTTACCATTGTTTATTTCTCCTTTGTTTTTATATTATCATGGAATGGATATATTAATAATCTTTTCCATGACATTTTTAGTTTGTCTTTTATTTCTATCAGACAATTGTATTCATCATTTGTTAGATGAATGAGTATTGATTTGATGTCTGACATAATAACTTACTAAGTACTTGTGAGTATTTATAGTTATCGCTCTAAAAATGAAAAACATACTTATGATGCCTAAATTGATAATTAAACTTGATAATAATATTAAATTATATGATGCAATTAAAAAAGCAATTGAGAAGAAATCGGATCAAGCCTTAAACGATATTGCGGATTATATAGGTACGACATCCGATTCTAATTTACGAGATGAAGACGGCGCTTTCGATACTGGTTTCTTGGCAAATTCGTTAGTGGTAGACAAGGAACAATTTTTACATAAAGAAATAGGTTATAGCGCCCTGTACGCCGGCTACGTAGAATTCGGTAGCTCACCACATTTCCCGCCAATAGATGCAATTTATTCGTGGTTGTGGCGCAAGAAAACAGACTTAAAGTTGACTTATCGCAAAAATAAAAACACCATGTTGAATGGTAAATCTTATAACGCGGATATTTTAGGTATTGCGTGGTCGATTGCAAAAAATATGGCAATAAAAGGTACGGAACCGAAACCTTTTATGCGACCAGCATTCAATGAAGGAAAATCCAAAGCGGGACAAATTATTAAAAAAAGAATGAGTAAATAAATTTACTCAATTACTTCTAATTCATTGGTATCTATCTTGGCAGCATTTATAAATATTTCTGCATCGTTATCTTCTTCGAGATACCAATAACCATCGTCTTCCCAGGAATATTCACTTATACTTTTTTCTACATCAGGATATTCATTCATTATTTCAATTGGAACCACAAGATATTCATGTTCCGGTATTGAAATAAATTTTACAAAATCATAAATGTTTTCATCATCAATAAATGGTTCTGCATAGGAAAATACTGGACAAATATGTCCAAATACTGAACATGTATCTCTTGTTAATTCTTCTTTTGGTTCAGAATTTTCTACTAAAGCGCCATATGGACAATATTCAAGTTCCCAACACGGTTTTGAAATTTCTATTCCTTCCATAAGTTCATTTTTTGCTATCATAGTAGTTTACATATTGTTTTATTAGTATTTATAGTTTTCTACTATTAAATTTATTATAGTTTATAAATGAAATTGATAATGATAGATACGAGAGATTAAAAATGGTTAATATTAATAAAGATAATGTAAATCGCAGACTCTTCAGCGGGTGGGGAAGTATATCCGTGGTAGATCGCCAAAATGATTACATTGATGTATTAACTGAATTCCGTGATCGTGGTATTATGGAAATATTTATGGCGAGAGGCGCGCCAGTAATCGATTCCCATAGCAATCACCCCGTGGGGCGTATTGTTGCGTTTGAGTATAAGACGGCACCCAGCGGTCAACCCGGACTTTATCTTACTGCTGAAATTTTTAGTAATTATGAAACCGATCATAAAACCTGGCAAGCTATACTTGATAAGCAATATACCGGGTTTTCACTTGGAGGACGTGCTACGGATAAGACGCCCGTATGTGATCAAGAGCGTGGCTGCTATAATAACCTCACCGGAATCGAAAACTGGGAGTGGTCGATTGTAGAAACTCCGGCAAACCAAGAAGCGTTGATCGATTCCGTAAACAAATTAGCCAAAGGAATTAAAGTTCAGAAAGCCAGAGTTTATGTTAAATATCCTGCGGATGCGCCGCAAGGTTCACACGTCTATACCGGTGAGAAAGGCGGTAAGTATTACGAAACTGAAGAGATTGGTAATAAAAGTAAACGTGAACAGATTGAGCGCGAACAAAAAGCGCCTAAAATGGATGTTAAGAGTTTACAAGATGTTGTAGGTAATGATTCTTATGCGCATATGGAGACGTTTAAAGAAGGCCGTGAATTAAAAGATTTACTTGAAACATACGCAAAAATATCTAGTGGTAAAGCAACTGATCAAGATATAAATCGAAATTTTCAATTTATACAAACTAATTTACCAAAAATATATCAAATGTATTATTTTGAAGGTCGGGAAGACGAAGTACTTGCGCCTGATATGGTCTATGCATTAGAACATAGAAAAATTGCAGAAAATATTAAAAAATTAATTAATGAATTTGCGCAAGCTAAAGATCGTAAAGATAAAACTATCGCGATTGATAATTTTATCGGTACGGCACACACATCAGGTTTAGATATAATTGCCACTCTATGGCTTGAATTATGGGATACCGGTCGTGAATTTTCATTCATTGAACGTACGGCTAAACAATACATGGATTATTTACGTGGTGTGGTTAATACCGAAAGTGAGAAAAAACCACCACAAATAAAAGTTAAGAGTTTAGAAGATGTTATCGGCAATGAATCTTATAATAGAATGGATAAATGGCGCGAAGGTCGAGAATTAAAAGATTTACTTAATGTTTATACTAAAATATCTACCGGCACCGCAAATGATGAAGAAATAAATAGAAGTTTTGATTTTATCGATAAACGATTACCTGAAGTCTATAACTTTTATGCGTGGGCGGCAAGAAATCTTACAGATAAAGATACTGTAATGCGTTTGCCAGAATTTAGAGCAGAACATAAAGAAGTTGCGGATAATGTGAAAAAAGTACAAAACATTTTTGCGCAAGTTAAAGATCGTAAAGATAAAGTTATTGCCATTGATAATTTTATGAATACATCGCACACCAGCGGCGATAATATTGTTGCGCGATTATGGAATGCGTGGCGAAATGTTGAAGAAAAACACGATCCAGATTTTGTGTGGGTATCAGACATACCCGATAAGTATATGGATTATTTAAGATCAAATATCGGTAAGGCATTAGTCAAAGCGATTCCCATACAGAAATATATTCGTCAATGCGGTGATAAATTTTGTGTTTATTCTGAGGCGGGCAAAAAATTAGGAACACATCCAACTAAAGAAGATGCACATAAACAATTATATGCTATTGAAATTAATAAATATGTAACATACCGTGGTGGACTATTAATAGATCATGATACGGAAGAATCTGTTGCACCCGATGGTTCTAGAAAACCGTTAACAGCAAAAGAACATGCTGAGATGGTTCGAACTGAAGAAAAATTAGATAATAAAAAAGTTCAAAAAGCAAAAATTTATGTAAAACAACCTTCCGATGCGCCACCTAGCGTAAGACTTCAAGAGGGTAAACATGGCGGACATTATTACGAAAGTTTACCATCAAATATATCACCAATAACATCCGAACAAAATAATAATAAAATAAATAATTTATTATCTCAATCAGAAAAAATAGAAGATGTGAGTGAATTATCTAAAATTGGTCAATTATTAGCATCCGAAGTATCGCAAGGAAGAATTAAAGAATTAAAATTATATACTGATACGCAATCTAATTTGGGACATTTTGCTCAGGGGGTGGTATTTGTAGAACCAAACACATATAAATCAAGCACTCTTGCTTGGAAACCCGCACCAATGGGTGAAGATCCAATATTAAATGGTCAATATTTAGAAAGTAAACGAAAGGTTCCACAAATGATAGAAACTGCTATACATGAGGGTTTTCATCAACGTTTCACAAATGATGCACAACGTGGACATGAAGCAATAAATAAATTAAAAAATATTAATTATGGTGGAGATGAATTTGAAGGTTTAATACGACTTGCAACTTTTTATATAATTGCACCAGAACAATTAAAAAATGAATCTCCAGAACAATATAAAATAGTTCATGATTGGTTGAATGAAAGTAATATTCAAAAAGCAAAAGTTTATGTTAAAAATCCTGCTGAAGCACCACCGGGAGCAAAACTTCAAGAAGGTAAACATGGTGGACATTATTATGAAACTGAAGCATCACAAACAAAACCCGAAGCACCAAAAGAAAATCAATCAGATATTATAGAACCACAAAAAATACAAACTTATGATGAATTAAAAGCGACACCATATTATAAAGGTTCAACAGAAATATATAATGATATTACAAAATTGTCTGATAAGTATGATGTTTTTGATATGAATGCGGCACGGATATTAGTTAGTGCTAATGATTTACCAACAGATATTGGTAATAAGGTTATAGAGTGTTCTGAGTCATTTAAATATTCATCTTTAAAAAGCGACAAACCAGTAATAAAATTTTTAGGTAAAACTTACATTAGGGAATTTAATTGGAAAGATCGTGAGGGTAAAGATCATACTTCAACTTATGGTGGCTGTGCTGATTATGTTTCAAATGAAATACACATTTATGATGATTATGAAATGGCGGGAATTATACATCATGAAGTTGGACATTTTGTTTATAAACAAATGATGAGTAGTGTTGATGCAATACCCGATCCATCAATCAAAGGTATTGCGGATATTGATAGTGTGGATGATTATCGTAAAATGGTCGAAATACTTAAAACACATAAAGTATTAATTAGTTCTGAAAACATAGAAAAAATATTAGATGATATTAATTATGCGCGAGAATTAGGTCTTATGGTGGATATGCATACAAATGCACTAACATATTACGATAAAGGATATGGTGCGTTGTATGGTATTTTGCATCGGTTAAAAGAAAACCGCGATTTAAATATTACGTTGTTCGAAGAAAAGCAATGGAAGAAATATCGAATGTTGATGAAACAGGAATTTAAATCCAACACTCTGCGTAATGAATGGTTGGATATTTGGCAGACAGAGGGGTATCAAAGTAAAGAATACGCAAATAGAAATAATGGTGAAACTTTTGCTGAATTCTATCAAACGGTCGATCGAATTTTAAGATATAGTGATGATGCGAAGCGCGCGTCTTTAACGCAATTAGCGGCAAATCATCCATTAAAATGGTCATTTTTTAAGAAATATGTTGTTAGGAAATGGTTGAAATGAAAACCGAAAGATATTTAAACTCACAGGGCATACCAGTAAGCGATATTATGTCTGCTAAATTCTTGAAGATATCTGCTTTTGATGATGAGACTGGAGATATTCTAAGAAGTTGGACCATTGAGATACATCCAGATAATATTAAGAAGTCTTTAATACATCTCGATTTAAGCCATCATGATATACAAGTTTTAGGTTATTTTAGAAGTGGTGACATTACTATAGAGAACGATAAAATGTCTTCTTCGGGTATGGTTGATTCATTAAAAGCGTTGGGGCGATTAAATTTAATCGATAGTCGAACGGACAAACATAAAACGGTATACCATTTAAATAGTAATGGAAATAAAGTTTTGCGTGAATTATGATACACAAAGCTAAAGTCTATGTGAAAAATCCTTCTGATGCGCCAAAAGGTGTAAAGATTGAAGAATGTCCGCAAGGTGGTCATTATTATGAGGGGTAAGACAATTCAACCTCTATCATCATCAATATATCCAAGTAAATATAAACAACCGATATCATTTGAATCTGTATATAGACAAAAAATAGATGATGGTAGTGGTGATGAATTAAAAAATAGAGCATATGATGAGCGTAAATTTGTTTTACAACATACAAATGATATAAAAATTATAAATTTTTTTACTAGTGATACTGATACTAATATTCGGTGGTTAGCGGCCCATAAATGTGATATGGAACATTTACATAAATTGATTAATGATAAAGAGCCAATAGTGCGTCAAAAAGTTGCTGAAAGAATTGATCAAAATGGGTTACATATAATGTTATATAATAATGATGTTGATGTTGGCGTTAATACAAAAATTGCATATAGAATTGATTTAAGTGGATTAGAATTTATTAAGAATATAATAGATACTGGAAAGTATAGTCGTTTAAATGCTACGCAATTTGTAGATTTTACAAATATTGTAACAAAAAGACTTCCTGTTGTTAGATTTTTAACGCCAATTATAGATAATTTTAATAAAACTGGAAAAATTGATTTAAATGAACAATTTAAAAATTATGTTAATGACATAATGAAAAATGATATGAAAAGTACAATAGTAATTGAAGCAACAAATGAATTTTATAATATGTTGTATGATGGTAAATATGTTGAATTTCATGAAGAATCAAAAGAGGATTGGGAACAATCAAGTTCATCTGATTTAGCATTATTATTAAAAGATTCAATTAAAAGACAATTTGGTGGCGAAATTAGATATCATGATGCGGTAAAGGATATAGATGTTAAACTTCAAGAATTACACGGAAAATATCCGCAAGAATTAGTTGATAATTATGTTAAAATACAAAAACAATTAACAAGATCATTTTTAGATGTAATGTTTCCTAACACCAATGAAATTACTATCTATAGGGGAACAACACGACAGGAATTTAATTTAATAAATGGATATGATGTAGAGTCAGATGAAAATAAGGTTTTGGTTAAATCTAATTCATTAAGTTCATGGACATTAAAACCCGAAGTTGCGGAAAAGTTTGCAGGTAGCCAACAATTACATGGTTTTATATTAAGTACAAAAATACCAAAAGATAAAATTTGGTCAACATTTATGTCACATGCATATATGGGAAATGAACGAGAAATATTAACGATTGGTGAAGATAGGGAAGTGTATTGTCGAAACGTTGAACTTAGATTTCATGACCAAGATGTTGGAGATTTACCATGAAAACAATAATTTTAGATATTGGTGGTGAAAGTGCCGATTGGATTAAATCATTCAATACACGAATTAAAAAAGCTAAAGTTTATGTAAAAAATCCCGCTGAAGCACCGCCGGGCGCTAAACTACAAGAAGGTAAACGTGGCGGCCAGTATTATATAAGTGATGACATGGAAAGGTCTAAACCTGCCGCACAACAAGTAAAAAACCGTGTTGAAACCATATTTGTAGATTCACAAAAGTTTTTAAACGTGATGTTAATGATGGGTGATGATGAATATACTTCCACGGCACCAACATCAATAGAGTATATAAATGGATTAATTAAGAAACATAATATTGATTTGGGTGGAGTCACACTTAATTTATTACCCTTAAATATATCGAATGCATTTGCTTTTGTATCATCTAATGATCCCACAAATATTTATTTACCTGCGACATCTGAACACGAGTATGCTGAATGGGTGGATGAGTTAAAAGATATTTTAAAGGAAGCAAATTATACACCTGAAGAACTATCCTTTATAACTGAGGATAAACGAGCCGTTACAATTATTCATGAAGTCGGACATACCAAAGTACATAAATTTATAAACTTTAAAGATATAAAAACACAATTAGAATTTCAAAAAATTGAGTATGAGAAATTTAAAAAGTATGCGCAATATGTACAAATGCATTATGGTGTAAGTTTAAATGCAATGTACGAAAGTTTGGATGAAATATTAGCAGAAGATTATAGGCAAATTGTTGGGGGAAGTCAAGCGAAGATACCAAATAGATATTTATATCCTACTGATACCATAACATCTGATAGATATAAATATAAAGAGGGAAGATTAAATATATTACGGGAAATGGGGGTATTCTGATGCAAACAAAATTAGGTTATAAGGAAAACGACATACAAGTAATTAATGACTTCATGAGTAAATTTTTTAACGGTGTTCAAAAATCTGAAATTAAAAAAACACGAGTTTATGTTGAAGATGCTAATGATGCGCCTAAAGGTGTATCATTGCAGCGTGGTAAACATGGCGGTATATACTATGAGTCACGGGAAGTCGCCGAATCGCAACCACAAACAAATATATCTTATACCTTAGATCATGCGTGGGAGTCTATACATTCCATGCCAAATGTATCAAAATTATATAAGGTTTTAGATGGCGTTAATAACGGCAGAACATCAAAAAACATGTATAGTAATACTGGTGGATATACGCCAGAAAGATTAATATTACATGAAAGAATTATGGAAGAGTTTATTGGTGATAATTCGTTACCTAAAAATGGTGAAACGCCGGCGGCTTTATTAGTCGGTGGTCCACCAGCATCAGGAAAATCTACAATTTTAAAACATAAGGGTGTGAAGGGTTCCGATTTTACATATGTGAATTCAGATGATATTCAAGAACGATTACCGGGATATACTGGTGTAAATGCTATGCTGTATCATGATGAAGCTCGTGATATTCATGATAGGCTTATTGAACGTAGTTTAGCTGAAAGGCGAAATATTATTATTGATGGTACGATGAGAGATGTTGAAAAAGAAACTAAGAAAATAGCAAGATTAAAAGAACTTGGCTATAAAATTAAAGTTGTATCCGTGCAGGCAAATGTGGAATTATTAATAATTCGCGCAACAAGGAGATTTATGACAACGGGTAGATATATCCCGTTGCATTGGATTGCAAAAGAAGGCAATAATATAAATGAAGCGCAAAAGAAATATAAAGATTTAGTTGATGAATATGAACTTTGGGATTCATCCTATTCACCATCAAAGAGGATTTTATGAACATTAAGGATTTAGATATGCAACTTTCCGTGGCATACGGAAAACAACAAGACGATATGGATATAATTAAAGATGCCATTCAGAAAGCCTATAAAATTAACTATCAATCGAAAGATGGAAAAATTGATTTTATCGGCGCAACTAAGGAAGAACTTGAAAGTAAAATTACCGAATTAAAGCATTTTGGACATAAGGTTTTGAATATTGTGGATTTTAAATAAATGGTACATATACTTAATTGTTTAATTTGTGGTAAAGAATTTAAAACCCAGCATAGTACGCAAGTGTTCTGTTCTAAGGAATGCTCTAAAGACTATTCTAAAAAATATCAAAAGGAATATTATCAAGATACAAAAGAAAAACGTAAAGAACACTCTAAAAAATATCAAAAGGAATATTATCAAGATACAAAAGAAAAACGTAAAGAATATTATCAAGAAAATAAAGAGGAAATTAAAGAAAGTTCTAAAAAATATCGTGAAAATCACAAAGAGGAAATTAAAGAATATTATCAAGATAATAAAGAAGAACTTAAAGGATGTAATAAAGAATATCAAAAAACACCTAAAGGTAAAGAGGGTAATAAAAGATATACTAATAAACGTAATCGAAATTTAGGTTTTAATCCTTTAAATATGTGGTTTGAAAATTCTAATGCACATCATATCAATAAAGAAGATGTAATTTACATACCAAAAAGTTGTCATTTTTATGGTGGACATTCGGTATTGCGCAATAGAAATATGGAACCTATAAATACTGTAGCATTTTTCTTTTTATTAATGCAGAATATAGTTGAATTTAGATCATTTTAATTTTTATCATATTATAAATGAAATTTATATTGTTAGTTGTAATTGTACTACTTTTGAGTATATTCACAACATTTGATGAAGATTAATTTAATTTTTATCATATTATAAATGAAATTTATATTGTTAGTAATAAAAGGAAAAATATTATGATTGAACTCATACTCGCAGAAGACATTATTGGTATAGCAAAAACCGGAGATACAGTGGTATTGAAAGACGACAACACGTTTGAGATTCAAAAAGATAAATATCCTAAAGATTATATTCCAGATGAGGATGAACCAGTTACAAGAACTGAGCGTGATAAAGATGGAAAACCTTTAGAATCTAAAAAATCTTATGATCCTCGCATTGAGAAGTATCTACCAAATGATAAAATGAAGGCGTGGGCAATACTTGAAAAATTCAATAAGAGCAACCCACATTTTGACGCTAATGAAGTCTTAAAGGAGTTCATAAATAAAGTTGCAACTTGTCCAGATGTTACTGATAAATTTGAAAAAGTTATGGAAGGATGGATGCGCGATGGTGAAGCGGATATATCTGCAATTGAGAAAATTATCGCATCATGTAAAAAAGAAGGCGGAAATGTTGTTGTTGAGGGTGACGATAAAGTTGCCAAAGCGGAACACACTTGTTCAATTTGTCAAAAAGCTGAAAGATCGCCAGAGCAATTAAAAGAAATGGAAGCCGCACGAAGGCGACAGCAAGCAGCCGATGAAGATACTAAAATAAAACCGATCGGAAAATCTGCGGAAATAATCGAAGCAGTTATGAAAGAGAGTGATAATGTAAGAAATTCTTCATTGCAGACATCTTATAAAGAATCAAAAGAACAAGAAGCCGCAAGATTAAAACGAAAACCAACAGAAAAAGAAACCGATAAACATTATTTTGCGCAAAAATCACATTAATAGCCCGTTTGGGTATTAAAACAATTAAAGAGGAACAATATGGTAGATTTAAAACAATATTCTGTTGCTGACTTAAGAAAGACGGCCGCAGAAATAAACACATACCTTAAGAAAGCTGAAGAAAAGGATTTTGACCCAAACGAGTCAACACCCGATGCAGCGCATCTTGAGGACAAATTAGGCGGAACGAGTAAAAAAATAGAGGATAAAGGAACTGAAACTAAGAAAGCAGATTTTCCTCCTGAAGCACCAGCACCTAACGGTGACGGCTCAGAAGAAATGACCGCTCCTAGTCAAGGCGATGCGATGTCCCAAATTCTTGCATTACTACAAGAGATTCTTAGCAAGATAGGCGCACCAGCAGCACCACCGATGCCTCCTGCACCAACTGATCAGATACAGCAATCAGCAGCCGCACCGGCACCAATCGCAACCCCATCAACATCTTCACCTTCAAAGAGCGATATAAACATAAATGTCACTAAATCACAAGTTGAAGAAATATTGAAGGGTATGGGATTGACTCCTTCACAAATGACCGCAAAACCTAAAGTGGATAGCGGACATCCAATTGAGAAGGGCGCGAGCGTAACATTTAAAGACATAAGCAAAATGTCATGGGAAGAATTAAATATGCTTGATTCTCAGAAATCAAATAGTGCGCATTATTAAAATAAAGGAGAAATAAAGAAATGGTAAGAAACTATGTTAAAACAGTAAAGGACATGGAAGAGTATTATTACGGCCGTGGCCTTGAATTGCAGAAAGCGGATAGTCCAGTGCTCAGTACCACTACGGGTGTTTATTTTTAAAAAGTAGTATGATTAATTATATTGGGATACTTATTTATAAGTTTAAGGTATAATTATGGGTCGAAATGAATCATTTGAAGTTGCTTCAAAAAGGTTAAAAAAATTGTTTAAAGATCATCCTGAATATAAAGAAAAAATGAGCAAAAGAAAAACAGAAAATTGGCAAGATGAAACATATCGAAATAGTCAATTAGTTGCTCGTAAAAATTCAGAACAGTTTCAAAATAAGGGAACTAAACAAGGTGAAACGCTTAAACAAACATATATTGATAATCCTGAAATTATAAAGCAAATTTCAAATACACTTACACAAACATATATTAATAATCCTGAAATTATCGAAAAACAAAAAGAAACCTATAAAGAAAGATTTAATGCAGAAGAAAGGTCTAATCGGGCTCGTAAGGCTGTATTAACATCACGAAAAAATCAAGGTGGAAAATCATCATCAATAGAAAAAAAAATTGCACAAGAGTTAAAAAATCGTAATATTGATTATACGGAACAAGTTTCTATGTTAGAAAAATTTAGAGTTGATTTTTTAATTAATGATAATATTATCGTTGAGTGCGATGGTGATTATTGGCATAATCTTCCAAATATAATAGAAAAAGATAAAATTCGTGATAAACTTCTTAAAGAAAAAGGTTTTATTGTTTATAGATTTTGGGAACATGAAATAAATGAAAATGTTTGTAAATGTGTAGATTCAATAAATCATATTATTTTTTAGAGAACAGAACCCGATATTTGGTGCAAAAATTTGGTCGCAATTAAACCAAGAGCAAAATATATTTGCACTGTTACCAAAAATAGTTTGGGAGAAAAGTGGATGGAGAGTTATCACCAATAGGGCAGCCTTAAGTGGCGGCGGTGTTGGAGAAAACGCAACTTTACCAGACACAATCAAACCTACTTTTAAGGAACTTTCAACAAAACCAAAGATCATCGCTCATAGCTTTAACGCTTCTGAAATGGAAACGTTCTTAGGCACAAAAGACGACGGTCTTGGAGATGTCATGAAGGTCATGAGAGAGGAAATGGGCAAACATCATGCTGAAATGATCAATAAAATGCTTTTAGGTGACGTTACAACCGTTGCAGGAAACAACGTTGAATCCATTGATCGTGTATGTTCAAGTCTTGCTGAAGATGCCGTTGTAGGTGCTGGCGATTCAGATATATATAGCATTGACCGATCAGATACAGCCAATTCATGGGCAGACGCATATGTGAATCATAATTCGGATGTGGATAGAACTTTCACCATTGATATGCTCGATACCGCCCTTACAGAGTTAAGAGTTAAGGGTGCTAATCCTAAGATCATCGTGACTGGTTATGATACCATTGAAAGAATACAGCAAGCACTTCAAGCCCAACAGAGATTTATGGGTAGAGAACTTGTAGTTCCGACATATGGTGGCGTAAAAGGTATCCCCGGTGCTGAAGCAGGCTTTAACGTTGCAACATACCAGGGCATTCCTATCATACCATCTAAAGATGTTGTGCAGGACACAATAAGCAGAATCTATATCTTAGATACTGACTATCTCGCGTTCAAAGTCGCATTACCGACTATGTACTTCGAGTCCGGTATGTCTAAGAAAGATCCATTTGGCATCAATTATCTTGGTGATGAAGGTCTGTTTAGAACTATGGGTGAGTTAATCTGTACAAGATTCAACACTCAGGGAAAGATCAGGGACTTGAAATAAACTTCAAGTTTTATAAGAGGTAAAAAATAATGACAAGTTCATATACAGAACATTTTAAAGCGGCATCACCGCTTAGAGGCGGATATCCAGGCGCAGCAATGGGTGCTGGTGGGTGGGGTGCAACAGCAATAGCTGATACACTTTTAATTTCAACCACATTAGCAAGTTGTGTAATATTCCAAACGCAGGTCTATAATAGTATGCCCGCATCAGGCGCAGTCGTAACAAGTATTAGTACAAATGGAATGGTTTTACTAACTATACCCGCAGTTTGCTCAGGTTCTTGGATCGCAATCGGATATTAAGGAGTGAATAAACTATGTCAGTAAGTGGCAGAGCGGGCTTATTCACAATGGATGACGGTAGGTTTTTCGGCGATCTAAGAGGAACGCCGTATACCAACGATAAACGTCAGAAATCCGGCGCATTAAGACTTGAATTCGGACAATTAACACTCGCAACAGCAGCGGTAACTTCAGCGGCGGTTAAAACAACCATTAATACTGGAATTAGTGTGGTTACATCACCACATTTAAATCCTACACTTGGTCAAGTATCCGCGAATGCTACAGGAACTTATGTTGTTGGAAATACTGGTGCATTTATATCAGCGCAATTTGGTATTTGGGTAGCAACAAGTAGTGAAATGAGTGGAATGAACAGTGGAATGAATATAAGCTATATGGTAGTCGGTTATTAGTCGATAACTATGTAGTTAAAGTATATAAGTAGTGCAAGTTACTTATATACTATATTTTTTAATCCGGTATATTGCGGAAACGCAGTCATGGGTTAAATAATAATTTTTAAGGAGACAATTTTATGGTAATAAAGAATATTTCAGCGTTTTCAGTAAGGGAAATTTTAAATCAGCAAACGGTAATACCCTTTAGAACAACACAGATAGGATCATCCGGGCAATGTAGTGGAGTAGGAACAACCTTTGACTTTCATGCAAGTGGATTTTCTAATAGGGCAAATGTTCAACAAATAATGTTTACGGGAAATGGACCGGGACCGATAAATTACGATATTAGTTTTTTTATGACATCAAGTATGACTTCAAGTGATCGTCAATATTATTATCAAGGAATAAATCTTAGAGCAATTGATTTAGCGGATCCGATAATACCCTTAATAGATAATGATGGTACAAATTGCTTACATGGAAAAATTACCAATCAGTATTCAGCATCTGTGTTTTTAAATTTTATCGATATTAAATATAATCGGTTATTAGAAATATCATGAGAATAGAACCACATGCGAATATTGGTCGAACTGAATCACGGAAAAATATTCCGGGTTTAGTTTTATGGATGAATGATGCCGGAGCGGGTAGAAGTATTACAACTCATGAAAGATCAGTTCGCAGGAATGACATATCGTCTTATCTTGCATCATTGCTGTCATGATGAATGTAAATCTTGTCATGTTGAGATTATATAGATAACTATATATAGTGCTTTAACTATATAGTATTAGATATGATTAACGAGATGATTTAAGATGCCAGGAGCTTGGGAATTGGGTTCAGAGAATGTAAAAGTAATGATCGGAATGCCCCATAAGGATACTGTTTCCATGGATTGGTGTTTAGGTTTTCGTAATCTTCAAGTAAATGTTCCTGCCAGTTTTACAGTATCGCGCGGAGTCCCCATAGACATGAGCCGTAACGAGATCGTCCGTGCTGCATTAGATGCTAAGGCGGAATTTGTGTTTTTTCTAGACACGGATGTAATATGCCCACCGGACACCATCGCGCGATTGATGGCACATAATTTACCAATTTGCACAGGAGTATATTTTACCCGTGCGCAACCGATAGAACCAGCAATATGGCATGAAGTTCAACCATCTGGAAAACGTGCAATAAGTTATACTCCAGGTCAAATGGTGGAAGCGGACTTTATTGGAATGGGGTGTTGTTTAATACATACTTCAGTATTCAAGAACTTAAAAAAGCCATACTTCGAATGGACGTTAAGTTTCGAAGATCCTGAAAATGTTGGTGTAGGACGTTCGGAAGACTTCGAATTTTGCAAGAAGGCCCGAGAAAGAGGATATAAAATTTGGGCGGATACCTCGATTCAATGTCGTCACGGGATATCAAATGCATTTACCGAAAATGGCGCAATGCAAATAAGTAATATTTAAAAAAATTAATAAAGATTTAATATTGATTCGAAATGTTTTTCGAATTTGCGGGCGTGTTGACATAAGCCGATATCTTTATCGCAACCGCCAACATCTTCGCAATTTTCGCAAAACTTTTCAGCTTCTTTTTCCCATAAAACATCTATATGTCTATTGCCGGGTATGTCACACTCATTTACACCCGGCGGTAAATTATAACCTGTCATGGATTCGTCACATGCCGTTTAAATTTCATTGTAAGATCGTCCAGACGCATGGTTAGAATTCTAATTTTTTCACGCTGAACCAATACCTCGATTTCCAAATTTTCGATTTCTTCACACGTGATTTCACCTTATATATTTTTCGATATGTAGTTTTCCAGTTTCAGGATTGATTGAGATATCTTTATAATATGCCGACCAGACTTTTGTCCATCCGCCGTCATATCTTATGAATTTCTTTAGACTATTCTTACCCAGTTTATATTTTACATCGCCAATAAGGGTAGTAAACGATGTCAGTTTAGGTTTAAGCCCTTTAGACATAAAAAAGGTTTTTAATTCTTCAGGTTTCATTTTGACCACTTACTGATTTTTATTTTTCTTGGTTTATGATTTCTTGGCGTCACATAGTCAGTGTGGTGCAACTCATTCATACGTTTTGTATGATCTTCAGTATGCATCGATTCACAAGCTTCTTTAAAAGATTTAGTGGTTTTTCCGAAGTATGGATTTCCTGACATGTTTATTCACTCCTGTGGATGATTTCATTGAGTATTGACATAATTTCTTTTTCTTCAGCGTCAGATATTGGCGCGTTCTGTTTTACCATTCTTGTTTTGAACTTAGCGAAATATCGAGTCACTATTTCAATTCTTTCTGGAAGCGCATTCTTATCGCGAGATTGGGTTGCAATCTGTATAAGTCCTCGTATTCCCTTATCTTTACTGTACTCGGCTGGTGGTATTTTTGTCATTTTGGTCATGATTTTATCACGCTCAATCCTATATATGTTTTAATAGTATTTAAAGCTATGCCTCAAAAAATTATATATAATGAATATTAAAGGTAGATATTAATTAATGCGATAACTATATATACTATGATAGCATATAAAGGCTGATTTAAATGAATGATTTACGTATAATACTTGTGAACCCAATAAGTCCATATTTAATTTCGAAGTTTGTATTTCCTCCCCTTGGACTTTTAACTTTGAGTTCTTTCTTCAAGGAACATGGTTATAATAATATACAACTAATTGATATGGAAAGTGATAAAGATTATTCAGATATAAAGGGGGATATATTCTTTATTTACGTAGCAACGCCCAATTTGGAATACGCTAAGGAAGCAATGATACTGTTAAAGAAGAATAACATATCCGCCAAGTTCGTGGTAGGCGGTCCACATCCTACCCTCATGGCGCAAGATTGTATGTGGGCTGATGCAATCGTTATTGGTGAGGGTGAGATTGCAAGCTTACAGATATTAAAAGATTATCCGAATATTAAAAAGATTTATACGGAAATAAAGATTGAGAATTTAGATGAAATACCATTTCCTGATCGCAGCATACTTGATATAAAAATGTATGCTGAAAATTATAAATTACGTGGAATACCAAGCACTACTATGATTACATCTAAAGGATGTTCTTGGGGAAAATGTGCGTTCTGTTGTAAATATCAATTACCCGGAAGTAAAGTTAGATATCGTTCAGCGGAAAATATGATAAAAGAAATCGTGGAAATTAAAGAAAAGTATAATATTAATTCATTCGTTTTTTTTGATGATGAGTTCGTAAGCAATAAGCGACGACTTAAAGAATTTTGTGAATTAGTTACACCATTGGATATAAAGTGGAGGTGTTTATCGCGAGTGGAAAGTCTTAATAAAAAAATTATATCTATTATGTCTGAAGCAGGATGTATAGAAATTGCCGTTGGAATTGAGAGTGCTGATCCTGAAATATTAAATATCATCAATAAAAATATTGATATTGAAAATGCTGAAAAAGTTTGTAATATGATTAAATCTGCGGGCATTAATTTAAAGGAATTATTTATAATTTGTTTGCCACATGAAAGTCCGGATAGTTTACAAAAAATGGATGAATTTGTTGAACGAACCGCTCCTCACGATGTTGACTTTACTATACTTTCAATCTTTCCGGGTTCGGATATTTACGAAAATTCAGAAAAATATGATTTAAAATTTAATAAAAAATGTCGATCGCACTATAAGGGAATTCCCGGAGAATATTCACATACAGTTTGTCGGATATCAACATCCAAGTTAACGTTTGATGAAGCTATTGCTTGGAGAGAAAAATTAGAAAAGAAATATAAACCCACAGAAAAATTAATGAAAAAGGAGTAAGTAGTTTTATGGTTGAATGCCAAATTTGTCATAAAAATTTTAAATATATAAATAATCTTCATTTAAGAAAACATAATATTAATTTTAATATGTATGTTGCGTCCTTTCCTAATTTTCCTATAATAGATGATGATATTAGTAAAATAATGTCTGAAACACATAAAGATAAACCTAAATCAGAAGAACATAAAAAGAAAATATCTGATAGTAAAAAAGGTAAACCATCACATCGAAAAGGTAAAAAACAAACTGAAGAAGCAAAACAAAAAATAAGTAAAAAAAATTTAGGAAGATTATCAGGTGATAATAATCCCGCTAAAAGATTAGAGGTGAGGCAAAAAATATCTGAATTTCATAAAGATAAACCTAAATCTGAAGAACATAAGAAAAAATTATCAGAAGTTAATAAAGGAAAATATCCCTCCTATGAAACTAGAAAGAAATTATCAGAAGCCAGTAGCCGTGAAAATAATCCTAATTGGAAGGGTGGAATTACCGAAATAAAATATTGTGAAAGATGGACAGAGGAATTAAGGGAAGAAATACGAATTCGTGATGATAGAATTTGTCAAAAATGTAATAAAACAGAATTAGAAAATGGTAGAAAATTATCGGTTCATCATATTCATTATAAAAAGGAAGATTGTTATCCGGATTTAATTACTTTATGTAGTAGTTGTCATGGTAAAGCTAATTTTAATCGTAATTATTGGGAAGAGCATTTTATGGAAAAATTAAGAGAAAGAAATTTATTAAATTATTTTGGAGATAAAATATGAAGGTGTCGATTATATTAACTACGCACCGTTGGGGTGGCGTAGATATGCTTTTTGCTGGTTTAGAACATCAGACATTTGATAAAAATGAATATGAATTAGTGTGGTGCGATAAATTATATAAAGAGCGTAAAGATTTAGTCTATGTTTGGGCAAAAGATAACGGTATTAACATCATACATTTCGAACCTAAGACGCAGTCTAATTACCATGTTCATAGTAGTGTATTAAATGAATGTTTAAATAAAGCATCTGGTGAGTGTATAATATGTATCGGAGACTATACCTACATGTTACCGCATTGGATGGAAATTCATTATGCATACCATCAATCGGGATATTGCTTATCTGCACCGCAAAGAATTTATGGTTTACCAAAACTATGCAGTAGTTTAGAACATCCCATCTCGATATTTTATGAAGATTTTAATATCGATATGTTTAAATTGCTGCCTATATTTAATATGGATCCGAAGTTACAATTACAAAATGGCGCTTTGATTGATTTCCATTATTGGTATAATAGAAATGAATCATTTCCCACTAAATTAGGTAGAGAAATTGGTGGTTGGGATGAAAATTATAACAATAGAGCCGGGCAATCTAATTTGGAATTTGGATTAAGATTACAATATGAAGCTAATTGTAAAATTGCTTGTGATGGTCGAGCGGAAATATATAGGATAATGTCTTATTCAATACCACCATTTACAGAATTTTTATCAGAAGAAATGGACATGACTATAAATACAAGAAGATATAATATACTATGTAAGAAATATGGAGTTAATCCATGAAAATTAGTATTTTATTGTGTACGCACCGGTATGGTGGATGTGATATGCTTTTTGAAAGTTTTAAAAAGCAAACATTTTTAAAATCCGAATTTGAGATAGTATGGTCAGATAAATTGTATAATAGACGTGCGACAATAGTGAAGAATTGGGCGCAAGAAAATAAAATCAATGTAATTCATTTTGAACCACAAAATCAATCCGATTATCACTCACACAATAGTTCCTTAAATCAATGTTTAGAAAAAGCTACGGGACAATATACAATTATACTTAGTGATTACACTTATATGAATCCATATTGGATTGACATACATTATCAATATAATGAAGCGGGGTATTGTTTGTCCGCACCACAAATTATTTATGGTTTACCAAAATTAAAATCAAATTTAGAAGATCCGTTTTCTACATTTTATGAAGAATTTAATACTAAAATGTTTACTGTATTACCACAATTTAGAATGGATCCAAAATTAGACGCGCCTAATGGAACTTTAGTAGATCATCGAACTTGTTATAGTCGTAATGAATCATTTCCAACAATATACGCGAGAAAAATTGGTGGTTGGGATGAATCTTATAATGGAAGAACTGGTCCGGCTAATATTGAATTTTATGTTAGATTAATATACGAAAATAATCTTAAATTTGTATCTGATGGTAGAGCCGCAATACAACGAATAATGAGTTATCCAATTCCACCCTTTGTAAAATTTTTTGATCCTGAAGATGTCGCAATTGTAAGCACTAATAAATATAATTTATTATGTAAAAAATATGGGGTGAATCCATAATATATATTTATTCGATATGTAAAAAAGAAATAATAAAGTTGAACTCGCAACTAAAAAACAAGAATACTTATATTAAAATATAAATCGAGCAGAGAAAACATAAGTAAATTATTAAAAAAAGATTGGTGAGGATATAAATATGGTAGGAATTAGATACGAAAATGATCATCCGTATATATGGTGCGTATGGTGTTGCACGATGGTAAGAGCGGATTTACCACATGAATGCAAGAACCCAACAATGTTTAGAATGGATGAAAAGAAATGATACCAAGTTTAATGATGCATAGATTTGAGTTTCAGACAAGGTTTGCTATAGGTGATGTGTTGGATATTGGTTGTGCGGATCATGCGCAATGGAGATATCCAATACCACAAGAGTCTATAACGAATCCGCCGCATATTAAATCGGTGACTCTCGTGGATTGCGATCAATGGAATAATACACTAGGATTTAAATTCATTCGTGCATTTGCAGAAAACATACCACTACCAGATCGTTCAATCGATACCGTTATTTACGGAGATATACTTGAACATATAAATGATGTTGATATCGTATTAAAAGAAGGAAAACGATTAACGCGAGATAGAATTATTATAACAGTGCCAAATGAATATAAATGGTTACAAGATAGTCCTTATGTGCAAAGATTCATAACAAGAGATACCCATATTGCTAATGGTGAGGATATGCATGAATTAAGTAAGGATTGTAGTATTAGACATCCATCCGGGTTATGTAGTGATGCATTAGATGATGTGGACTTCCATCACATCCATCACCAGAGGTTCTTTAATGAAGAAACTTTTACTAAATTAATCGAAAGTAATTTTGATAAAAATGAATGGGATTGGCATATTTACAATATACATTATAGTTGTTTGAATTTTGTATCATTGGCGTGTATTGCGTGGAGAAAATAGATGCGCGGGAATAAAATAAAAATGTTTATTATAGAAAATCAAGGTAAACATTTTTGTCAATGTGGATGTGGTAAAGAAATTATTATTAAAAGACAACATAAATCTATGGGAATTCCTAAATATATTGTAGGTCATCAAATAATTAATAATAATCCATGTAAAAATCCTGAAGTGCGAAAAAAAATATCACAATCATTAATTGGTGATAAAAATCCATGGTATGGAAAACGTCATTCTGAAGAAAGTATAAAAAAAATGTCAGAATCTAAAAATGGCGATAAAAATCCAAGGTATGGAAAACATAATACCGAAGATCATAATAAAAAAATAGGAAATAGTAATAAGGGTAAAATTTTAGGTATAAAAAGAACAGAAGAGACTAAAAGCAAATTATCTAAATCTCATACCGGATTATGTGGTGAATTATCATCTAATTGGCAGGGTGGAAAGTCATTTGAACCATATTGTCCTAAGTTTAATGAAAAAAGAAAAGAAGAAGTGCGAGAGCAATATGGAAGAAAATGTGTTATTTGTGTAAGAGAAGAAAAAGATAATATTACTAAAACGGGTAAATTTAATAAATTATCAGTTCATCATGTAGATAGTGATAAAGAACAAGGTTGTAAGGGAAAACCATGGCGATTAGTTCCGTTATGTATGCATTGTCATAATAGTAAAAAATCTAAGGTTCTAAAATGTTAAATTATCTTAATAAAATTAAAAGTGTTGATGAAATTTGTGATATTATTGGTAAATTCCCAAGAAATAAAACGGTTATTATTGGACATGGTTGTTTCGATGTGATCCACGTTGGACATTTGAGATATTTGCAATATGCAAAAAATCAAGCTGATATTCTTATTGCAAGTTTAACTTGTGATAAATATATATCTAAAGGGGAAGATCGTCCTTATATACCTCAACAATTACGTGCAGAAAATTTAGCGGCTTTAGAAATGATAGATTTTGTTATTATTGATGAAAATCCAACACCTATTGAAAATATATTGAAAATACAACCTGATTTTTTTTGTAAGGGATTCGAATATAAAGATGGTCATAATCCAAAAACTCAAGAAGAAATTGATGCTGTAGAATCATATGGTGGAAAATGTATTTATAGTCCGGGGGATGTTGTTTATTCATCTACAAAATTATTAGCTATGCACAAACCAAAGCTCACTATAGATAAATTACTTACTATAATGGAATCTGAAAATATTAATTTTGATGATTTAAGTAATATCTTACATCAATTTAAAAATATTAAAGTACATGTAGTGGGAGATACTATCGTTGACAAATATTCATACTGTTCTTTAATAGGTCAGACCGCAAAAACTCCCACTTTTAGCGTAAAACGAGAATCAGAAAAAACATTCATAGGTGGTGCCGGTATTGTCGCTAAACACTTAAAAAGTTTAGGCGCAGATGTAACATTTACAACAGTATTAGGTAATGATAATTTAGCAAATTTTGTTATTAATGATTTAGTTGATATAAATTTTAAACCAATTATTGATAGTCGACCCACAACATTAAAGGAAAGATTTTGGGTTGATGGTTATAAATTACTCCAAGTAAATACCGTGGATAATAGAATGATATCTAATAAGATATTAGATGAGCTAAAAGATATAATGAAAACTCCTACAGATATCATTATATTCAGTGATTTTAGACACGGAATATTTAATAAATTTACGTCTAACTATTTAGCATCTTTAATACCTAAAAATATTATGCGTGTTGCAGATACGCAGGTTAATAATCGATGGGGAAACATATTAGATTTTAAAAATTTTGATTTAATTTTACCCAATGAAAAAGAGGCAAGATTTGCATTAGGTGATCAAGATACCGGTGTAAGACCTTTAGGATTAGAATTATATAAAAAGTCTGGTGCCAAAAATCTTATTCTAAAATTGGGTGAGCGTGGAACATTAACATATCGAGATGGTAATAATAAACCTAAAGATTTCTTTGCGCTTGATAGTTTTGTATCTTGTTTAATTGATGCGACTGGTGCTGGAGATGCAATGTTAGCAGTATCATCCTTAGCATATAAAGTATGTGGTAATATTGTTATTAGTTCTATTATAGGCAGTTTAGGTGCAGCTGTTGCGTGCGAACATGAAGGTAATATACCCATCACTATTGATGAGATTGAACAAAAAATAGAGGTGTTAAGACATGGTTAAATTTTCCTTTATAATTCCGGTTTATGGAACATTTACTGATAATAATTTAAAGCATTGTATAGATTTTTTAGTAAATCAAACATTTAAAGATTTTGAAATAATAATTTGCGGCAACAAAATAATAGATACTGATTATATTTTATATAATGGTATTAAAATAAATAATATTTTGGTTCCCACCGATCGAATTGGTAAATTGATGAACGAGGGATTTAAAGTTTCTCATGGTGAATATATTCATTTATGGAGTTTAGATTTAATAGTATATCCGGATTATTTAGAGAGACTAAGTGAATATATAGAAAAATATGGTAACGATAAATTATATGCTGGCAAACTTATGATGATAAATAGTCTTGAAACGCGCAAAAACTTTGAAGAATTTTATTTTAAATCATACGATTTACCTGAAGGATTTTGTTGTTTTAATAGAAAATATTTTATAAATTTTAGAGAAGAATTTAAAGGTTGTGCCACACATTGGTGCCAAGAATTTTTATGGAGAATGTGGAAACATATAAAATTTATATGTATGCGAGATGTTGAGGTCGTTCATATACCACATTTTCCTCGTATATCGTCTGAGGATGCTCTAATTAGTTCACAGAAAAGTTGGCAATTATTTCAGGAAATAAAAAAATGAAAATATCTATAATATCTAATACTTCACATACATGTCCACCGTGTGGCTGGGGCGCGGAAATCTTTATTTGGGATTTAGCGTGCGCATATATTGAATTGGGTCATGAAGTTATACTTTATGCGCCAGTGGGTTCACAAATACCTAAAGGTGGTAAGCTTGTAGAAATACCATTACGTGATGATTGTAATCCTACGTTAGAGCATAAACTGTTTAATAAATATAAAGATGATTTAAAGAAATCTGATTTTGTACATGATTTTAGTCATTCAAAAATTTTTAATAATTCATTATATGATGAGGGGTATAAAAACGTAACATGTACTTATTTTGGATTTAGTTGGAATCAGAAAGCACATAACATATTGGTTCCATCAAAAAGTTCACAATTTGCCGCCGCAAATGGATTAAATGGTTTTGAAAGAACACCTTGGTATGAAAAAGTTGGATATACGGGTAAAAATGAATCTGTAAGATTTATACATTTTGGAACTAATACGAATTTTTATTTACCTAAGTATGATAAAAGCAATTATTTTATTTATTTTGGTAGTTTATTGCAACATAAGGGTATTGACATCGCTATAAGCTTGGCAAAAGAAATGAAATTTAATCTTATTATTGCTTGCGGTGAACCAGATAATATTTATAAGTCATTACGTGATGCGTATTTAAAATCTATAATTGGATATGATAATATTAAATATATTGAATTACAAAATGATAGTAATCATCAATACACTAAACGACAACTTATTCAAAATGCTAAGGCATTTTTGTTCCCCGTTCTTTATAGGGAGGGTTTTGGATTGGTAATGATTGAATCATTATCATGTGGAACACCGGTTATAACTTTTAATCATGGTGCACCATGCGAAATTGTAAAGGATAAAGAAACTGGGTTACTTTGTAATAACATTGACGAAATGAGAAATGCAATAAATAATATAGATAAAATTGATACAATAAAATGTCGTGATGATATGTTAAATAGATTCGACAGAATTGTTATGGCTAAGAAACATCTTGAGATTTATAATCAAATTATAAATGGTGAGGAGTGGTGAAATGATACCTAGTTTACAAATGCATCGATTTGAGTTTATTGTGCGTAATTCAGATAATAAAATATTAGATGTGGGTTGTAATGATACCAGTCTATGGGCATTTGAAAGATGGTATCCAAGTTATCCAACTAAACGATATATAAATGAGATTATGTTTTTTGACTGCGATGTTTGGTTGCCGCTATGGTTGAAAGATCCTAAATTTGTTCGTGGTGATGCTTTAAATTTACCATTTAAAAATAATACATTTGATACAATAGTTTTTGGTGATGTACTTGAACATGTTGCCGATCCATTAAAAGCTTTACAAGATGCAAAGAGAGTTACAAAAAATAAAATTGTAATAACATTACCATGTGAATCTGAATGGACTGTTGGTGAAATGTCGCATTCAGATAAGAATGTGGTTAATACTTATTGTGGTTATGATGATAAAATAGATCGACAAGAAATTAAAGCTACCTTAGAGCATCCTACTACAATGGCTAAATGTGTTTCTGCAATATCCGATGCCAAATATAAGCATATTTGGCATCAACAACTATTTAACGATGAAAGTATTATAGTGTTATTAAATAATTTGAATATGAAATATAATATATCTAAACTTTATTATGTAAATTTGGTGACTTATGGAATCGTTTGTTATAAATAAGGGACTTTTAATATATACGCCATCACAATTGATGCCGATAGAAATACCGAAACCGGATGGATCATTGAGCTTGTTATATCTTGCCGCAGCACTTGAAAAAAATGGTATACTAACAGATATTTTAGATGCCAATATTGGTGACGGTAGTGATTTAAAAAATACTTTATTCCGATTTGTGCCACAAGATAATGGTCTTATAAAAGTTGGTATGAGCTTTAATGAAATAGCCGAATATGTAAAGAATGGTGATTATACTTTTGTTGGTATTAATTCTAATTTTACATCGCAAACTAATATGGTTATAAAAACTGCAAAAGCTATAAAGGATATGAATTCAAATATTAAAATATATGTCGGTGGCACTAATGCCAGAGCAATTTATGAACGTTTTTTAGTTACGGGTTATTTTGATGGTGTTTGTTTAACTGAAGGAGAAATAATATTTCCAAGAGTTATATTAGAGAATATTGAGAACATACCGGGTTGGGCATACATGCGATATGGTAGAATTATAGTTAATGAAGTTGATGAAACTTGTTTTGAAAAAAATCTTGATAATCTACCCATGCCAGCATGGAATAAATTACCCATGGATAAATATGATATACGAGATGTAACAGCGTGTGATGGGGAATTGTCTTCAGCAATACTTACATCAAGAGGTTGCCGCTTCCATTGCGCATATTGTCATATATCAGGTAAGAAAAAGGATATAGGTAAACTAAGATTACATTCATTAGATCGAACTTTATTAGAGATAAAAGAATTAAAGAAGTTAGGCGTTAAGCGTATTTATTTTGAAGATGATAGTTTATTATCACATAAAGATAGAACATGTAAATTATTTACCGCAATACAGAATGAAGGATTAAAATTCTTAGGTATAAATGGCGTTAATCTTATTGATTTTTTTGATAAATCACAGGAGATTGATGGTAAATGGGCGATAGATATACCATTTATACAGATGCTTTATGATGCGGGTTTTTATCAGATGGCATTTCCACTTGAATCTGGTTCACAACGTATTATTGATAAATATTGTTCTGGAAAAATTAGATTAGATAAAATGGATATATTATCTCTAATGAAAGTGTTGAATGCGATAGGAATCAAGACTCCTGTAAACATTGTTATGGGTTTTCCAGATGAAACGGAAGAAGAGATGTATCAAAGTATTGAAATGGGTAAAAAGTTAAGTGAAGCTGGAGCTATTTATGTAAGTTTCTTTTTCGCAACACCTTATCCGGGAACACAACTTTATAAAATGGCGATTGAGGGTGGGCATTTAGATGAAGATTTTGATACGGATTTGATGAATTATAAGAGACCGGTAATGAGGAATACCGTTGTAAGTGCTGAACGATTAGTAGAAATTCAAGCGCAAGCTAACAAAGATGCTAATACTAAAGAATTTATAACTGAAATTGAGAAAAAAACAATACGAAAATTGAGCCCATCCCTACAAAATAGAAAAGTATAAATACTATTATAGCATTATAGGATAGATTATTAATGAAAATTTCAATTTTAAGTACAACGACCTACACAACTCCGCCAACTTCATACGGCGGGGAAATATTTATTTATGACCTTGCGTGTGGTTTAACTAAATTAGGACATGAAGTAATACTTTATGCGGCTAAGAATGATGCTATAGAATATCCTTTTAAAGTAAATCGACTACAGAATACATGCGCGCAAGCGGATTGGATTGCTGAGGCGCAAGCATATGTTACTTATAAAAAGGATATAATTGATTCGGATGTCATACTCGATATGAGCCATGGAAAAATGGTTGCGCAACAATTACATTCATTTAAAGAAAAAATGGAAGTTGCTTGCTATATGATCGGGAATTTTTATGCAAGACCACAACCTCCATTTAATGTCATTGTCAACTCGCGTAATCAATTTGAATCTGGCATACGTGGTGGAACGGGATTTGAAGGCACGCCGTGGGAGAATCAACACGGATCAACCGGTAAAATACCCGCAACATCTAAATATGCCCATCTCGGAGTAGATACGGATTTTTATAAATTCGATGAAGATAAAGAAGATTATTTCCTTTGGTTAGCAAGATTTCATCCAACAAAAAATCCCATGATTGCAATTAAATTAGCGATAGAAACTGGCATTAATTTAGTTATGTCTGGCGATATGGTTAGTCATCCAGAACACTATAAACACGGGTTAGAATGTTTAGAGATGATTAAAGGTCATGATAATATTAAATATGTTCCATTGCCACAAGATCATACTCATCAACGCGCAAAACTTAAGTTAATGCAGAAAGCCAAATGTTATTTATTCCCTGTAGGATTTCACGAATCCTTTGGTTTAACTACTGTGGAAGCGTTATCGTGTGGTACACCAGTAATAGCATCTAATATGGGTGCATTACCCGAAATCATAGAATCTGGCACGAACGGATTTATTGCACGGGATTATAATCACATGAAGGCTTTTGTTAATTCAATTGATATTATTAATCCGCGCGATTGTCGAAAATTAGTTGAAGATAACTTTAGTGTGGAATGTATGTCAAAGCGATTTGAGAAAATATTAATTGGATTAAAAAATGGAGAACAATGGTGAATTAAAATGAAATGTGATACATGCAACGGTTTAATATTATATGATAAAGATTGGTATGAACTTCAAAGTTGGTTACCGCCTACAATGTGTAATGATTGCGTTGATAGATGGTATAAAAAATTAAATAAAGTTTTGGAGTTTTAAAATGAGAATATTAGTAACCGGCGGTGCGGGATTTATTGGTAGTCATCTCATCGATAGACTTGTAGAGATTTCTGAGGTATATTCTATGGACAATTCCTTACCGGGATTTGGGAACAAGAGAATTAATCCATTAGCGCATCAGATAACTGGCGATATTAGACGATATGAAGATATTGAATTCGCAATAAATAACATCGATATGGTGGTTCATCTTGCTGCCATAAGCCATGTATCAACGTGCATAAATAATCCAATGCTGGCATTCAGTGTCAACGTACAAGGAACCGTTAACTTACTTGAGGCTTGCAGAAAACAAGGTAATATTAAGCGTGTTATAATTGCTGCCTCAGACCACATCTATGGGAAAAACCCATCAATAATACCTGTTGCGGAGAATGATGGATATAAAGCATTATATGAGTCAGATATTTATGGGATGACAAAATCTATGCAAGCGATTATAGGTAAACAGTATTATGATTTATATCATTTAGGTGTTGTAATGACGGCATCGGGTAATGTGTATTCTGAAAGACAATCTTTTCCTAATGTTATTCCATCATTTATTTATAATGCTTTAAATAATAAAGATTTAATAATTCATGGTGATGGTGAACAAACTAGGGATATGTATCACATTAGTGATCTTATTGAGGGTTATATTAAGTGTATAGAAACACCGCACATAGAGGGAGAATTGTTTAATTTTGGTAGTGGTGTTGAAACTAATGTAAATAAAATAGCACAATTAATTATTAAATTAACTAATAGTTCAAGCAAAATTGTTCATATTAATGATACTAAACTTAATGCAATGAATCATATGTGTTTAGTTATCCATAAGGCTAAAGTATTATTAGATTGGAAACCTAAAGTATCGTTAGAAGATGGATTAAAACAAACTATTGAGGGATATAAAAATGCCACGCGTAGGTTATAAACAATCTGAAGAACATAAGAAAAAACATAGAAATAAAATACCGTGGAATAAAGGTAAAGTAGGATTACAAATACCGTGGAATAAAGGTAAAGTAGGATTACAAATTGGTTATAATAAAGGAATAAATAGAATTTTATCGCAATCGTATAAAGAATGGTTAAAAAACGAGAAACCAAAAGTATATTGTGAATGTCCTTGTCGAGTAGAAATTATTATAAAAGAACATCATAAATGGCATGGCATACCAAAATATATTCAAGGACACCATTCTAGAGTAAATAATCCATTTAAAGATAAACATTGTTCGAAAGAACACAAAGAAAAAATATCTAATGAAAATAAAGGTAAAATATCTATAAATAAAGGTAAATGTTTTTCCGACATATCGCGAAAAAGAATGTCAGATTCCGCAATGAATAAACATAATCTTGAAAAGAATGCCTCGTGGAAAGGCGGTATTTCTTTTGAACCATATTGTATTAAATTTAATGAAAAGAAAAAAGAAGAAGTAAGAGAACAATATAATAGAAAGTGTGTTATTTGTGGTATAGATGAAAAAGATAATATTACTAAAACTAATAAATTAATAAAGTTATCAGTACATCATATTGATGAGGATAAAGAGCAAGGTTGCAATGGTAAGCCATGGAATTTAAAACCATTATGTATGCATTGTCATGGTAGTAAGAAAATGAAAAATATTAAATTGGAGAAAATAATATGAAAATAGGAATTTTAAGTACAACAATTTATCCACTTAGGTATCCCTTTGAAGGTTACGCCGGGATAGAAAAATTGGTCGCGGAAAAAGCAGTCGAATTTAGTAAAATGAGACATGAGGTAGTTGTTTTTGCCCCTAAAGGCAGTAAATTACCAGAACCTATAAAGGTGGTAGAAGTATGTGAACCAAATATAAATTATCATTTTTCACATGAAAAACAAGCAATGGATGTTGTGATGAAATACTTGGAAACTAATCATATAGATATTTTGGAAGAAAATACACATCAAAAATATGCATATATGCATTATAATAAATTAAAAGAATTAAATATAAAATTATGTGGAGTTTTGCATAACCAGTGTAATTTTCAAAATCCACCGCCTGGTATACCTAAAATGAACCTTATTGGGATCAGTAATGCTCATTGTGCTGAAGCAAGCGGCATTTTAGGAATACATTTAGAATGTGCTTATAATGGCATAGATTTAAATAATTACATTTATAATGAAAAGAAAGGAGATTACTTTTTATTTTTAAGCCGTATTAGCCGCATGAAAGGTTGTCACGAAGCCATCCAGGCTTGTCGAGAATCTGGGAACAAATTATTAGTTGCTGGCGAGGATATTTTTGTTAATGATCCATCATATGTTTTAAGTATTATGAATTCTTGTGATGGTAAAAATATAAAATATTTGGGTAATGTATCTGAAGAAAAGAAACGAGAGTTACTCGCTAATGCACGTGCATTAGTCTTACCAATACTCTGGAACGAACCGTTTGGTCTTGTAGTAGTAGAAGCACTTGCTTCGGGAACACCCGTTATAACCGCTCCTCGCGGTGCTATGCCTGAGATCGTACAACATAGAAAATCTGGACTATTTACCATGAATATTGGCGAAATTAAATCAGCAATGAAACTTGTTGACACAATTAAGCCTGAAGATTGCCGAAAGCGTGCGGAAGAGTTTTCAATTAGGGTTATGTCTGAGAACTATCTAAGACTTTATGAGCGCATTATAGCGGGTGAGGAGTGGTAATGAATTATTTAGATAAACAATTACTTATTGCAGTTATTTTAGAAATAATTGTAATAAGCATTACATGTTTTATTTTGGTTAAATTAGGAATCTTTTTAAATCCATAGTTAATATTCTTTATACTTTATAAATGAAATTCATATTATTAACATAGTTTATGAAAATTTTAAAAGGAGAATAATATGGTTGCAACTGTAAGTGTTCAAGAATTAAATGGTATAACACCAACATATACCGATTTAACATCGGCGCGATATTGTACAATGGATAGTGTCGCACCCGGAACGGCGAACTCAATTCCGATTCCAGCGGTAGGAGTTAATTATAGTTTTTGGAAACATCACGTATTAGCAATATCGGGAAGTTTTACAAGAGTTGATAATATTAGATGGTATTGTGATGGTGCAATTGGATGGAATTATGGTACAAGTGGAGCATTATATATAGGATATCGTGCTTCGGGCGATATTGGATGTCCATTAACCAATTATTATCAAGCATCTGGTACAACGGGAACAACGGGATTATTGATGACATCGGGACATCAATATTATATGCAAGTATCTTCCGGTATTACATTAGCGACAAGTTCGGTAGTTGGAAATCCGTTTATTATTGATAGTACTGCGCATGAAATAGCTGAAAAATCAAAAGCGGTTGTAACTCAAGTCGCTGTTAGCACGAATGCAACCCAAGGAACTCAAACCACGGAATCGTGTACGTTCCGATATGATGAAATATAAATAAAGGTGATAAAATGATGGATCAAGTAAAATTTGCAATTTGCGCTATATTCGGTATTGTACTTGCCGCATCGGTTGCTACCATTTATGTACCCGATAATCAATTATTATCAAACATAATTATGGGTGCAATTGGGGCGATTGCCGGTTTAGCGGGAAATTCTGTAACTGAAACTAAATGATCGCGAAACTTAAATATTTTTGGATAGCTGAATATAAGGATGGTACCGCATTACCCCAATTCGACTTGGAAACGGGAAAGGAAAATCTTTTTAAAGATATAGATCAATCAAAAATTGTACGATTTGGTTTATATCCTTTTACATTAGAATTATCTAAAAAAATCGATTGTGGTGATTTAAATCCCTTTTTACCAAAGTTTGTAATTAATCTTAGTAAAGAAGATAAATTATTTTTTGTACGTAGAAACTATATTAAAATACAAGGAACTAAAGAAAATCGATATATTGAATATCTGTTAGGAACACAAAATTATGTTTTACATATTAATGAATCGGGTAATACGGAGGTAAAATGTACACAAAACAAGTAAGTAATTTTATAACTGATCTTTTAATTAGTGCGGGATTGTCATCAGTAATGGGTAGTAGTTATGCATTAGATTTAACAACTGCTATACAATTTGCAGTTACAATGCAATGTAGTGGACCCGCAAATGCATCAGGTCCTATAACTTGTAATATTTGGACAAGTGTTGATAATAGTAATTATGATACTGTTGCATACGCAACGTTCAATATGAGTATGTTAAGTGCGGGTGGTGCGCATAGATTCACCGTTCCAATTATGCCGGATGCAAAATATTTTAAAACAACTGTAACAAATTCCATGACATCTGGATTAACCGCTGGACTTATTTCAGTAACATCAACCGTACAATCGTAAAATGGTATATACTTCATGGCGATATAGGGCGAGAATAGATGTGGTTAATCCCACATCTATTCTCGATTATCAAATTAAGGTGGTAGTGCCTTATAGAGTTCATATGAAATCGGATTTTTCCGATATTAGATTTTCTGATACTAATGGTAATGAACTTAGTTATTGGATTGAATCAAAAGTTAATTCATCTTATGCTAATGTTTGGTTTAAGACTTCTTCAACTCCCGCTTCTGTTTGGACTTATTATTTGTATTATGGAAATGCTGCGGTGAGTGATGGTGGTAGTGGGAATAATACATTTGATTTCTTTGATGACTTTCCCGGAACAACGCTTGATACAACAAAATGGGAAGGATATACTGCCGGAGCTTCTATTTCAAATAGTATTATAACATATATGGGAGATACAAACTGGCGAGTTTTAAGTTCAAAGTTATTATATAATGACCCCGCTATAGTAGAAATTAGGGGTTATATACCGGATGGATCCAATCTCGCATCAGGTCTTGGGTTTAGAGATCAATTTGGTCATATAGCACAATTGTTGTGGTCTAGTGGTGTTATTATTCAACATGGAGATGGCGCTACTTATCCAACAACAACAACAAACTATAAACCAAATGAGTGGCATACATTTAAAATAGTTTGGTTAAGTAATAATGTTCATTATTATCAAGATAATGTACAATTAACGAATTCTCCTTTTAATACTGCTAATCCACAAGCATCAACATCGGCTGTAGGTTTCACAAGTTATAATAGTGCTGTACAAGGAGATTGGATATTTACACGTAAATACGCCGCCATTGAACCAACAGCAACCGTTTTTGAAACCAACATAAATCCATTTCATAGAAGACTATATCAGCCAATATATATAAAACTTTATACCATTGATTCCTTATTTAAAAAATTAAACACAGATAAAAATTATATAATTGATATTTTATTAAAAAATCTGAATGTTGATAAAAATTATGTTATTGATATTCTATTAAAAAATCCGAATGTTGATAAAAATTATATAATTGATATTCTATTAAAAAATTCAAATGTTGATAAAAATTATATAATTGATTTATTATTTAAAAAATTAAACACAGATAAAAATTATATAATTGATATTCTATTAAAGGATGCAAATATTGATAAAAATTATGTTATTGATATTTTATTGAAAAACCCGGGTGATAAAAATTATGTTATTGATACAATATTAAAAGGTACTATTGATAAAAATTATGTTATTGATATAATATTAAAGGCTGGAAATTATAGTATTGATAAAAATTATGTTATTGATATAATATTAAAGGCTGGAAATTATAGTATTGATTGTATTATTGCAAGATTTGTAACATTTAAACCTATTGCTACCGGTCAAAAAGATTTAATAAAAATAATAAGTAAAGAGGATTAAAAATGGGAAATTATATTAATTTTACTATACCGAATACCGAAGCATCTTGGAATTATGCTATAATTGAACGAAGTATATTACAAAGTGCAAGTTATTCAACGTTGACATCACAAATTATTACTAATAATACTTATTATGATGAAAATGGCACTTCTTCACATTGGTATCGTTTAAGATTTTTTGATAGCGGAAATACAGTTTATAGTGATTATTCGGATCCATTTCAAGCCGATGAAGAATATTATTGCACACCGCGAGATGTTGCATCCTTTATGGGGCGTGCCGCATTTACTGATATCACTAATCCAACAAGATATGAAGTTGAACAGATAATTAGTGATATGTGTGATCAAGTTGATGAAAAAACTCATAATACATGGCGCAAGACTCGCGTAACAAATGAAACCCATGATGTGCGCATACAGGACCGATATCAGGGTTATGGCGCTTATCCATATGATTATTCAACAAGAATTGCACTTTATTTAAAACATCGTGATATTAGACCGTTTGTATCCGGAACTAATAAAATTGAAGTGTGGGATGGTAGTACATGGATAGATTTTATTACCACTTATACGGAAGGTCGCTCACAGGATTATTGGATAAATGCAGAACGTGGGATAATATACTTCGTTAACCATTACCCGCTACGACAACGTTCAAACGTTCGTGTTACTTATGATTATGGTAAAACATCGGTTGACGGCGACATACGAATGGCGACAATTTTATTAACAGCGGCATATATTATTGGCGGCAAAGAGGATTTAAATATCGTATACCCTCAATCAACTATGGGATCCGTGCTCGATACTAAAGATCGATGGGAAAAGTGGATTGAACAGGCGGATAAACGATTACTTAAACATGAGCAAATAATATCTCCCAGGTACTTCTAATGACATTTAAAGGTAAAAAACATTCAGAAGAAACTAAAATAAAAATGTCTGAAGCTAAAAAAGGTAAAAAACGTTCTGAAGAAACTAAAAGAAAAATGTCTGTGGGTCAAAGTGGACGTAAACATTCCGAAGAAACTAAAAGAAAAATGTCAGAAATACATAAAAATTATAAACATAGTGAAAAAACAAAACAAAAAATATCTATATCACATAGAAAGGAAAATCTAACTAACGAAAATTTACAAAATTATTCTAATGCCAATAAAGGAAGGATATTTTCAGAAGAAACAAAAAAGAAAATATCTGAATCACAAATTGGTTTACACTCTGGTGATAAAAATCCGGCGTGGATAGATGGTCGATCATTTTTACCATATTGTAAAGATTTTAATGAAATTAGAAAAGAAAAAGTGAGAGAACGTGATGGTAGAGTTTGTCAAGAATGCGGAAAAACCGAACAAGAAAATGGTAAAAAATTAACGTGCCACCACATCCATTATGATAAAAAAAATTGTAAACCCGATTTAATTGCGTTATGTGTTTCTTGTAATAGTAAAGCTAACATAAATAAAGATTATTGGGAAGAACATTTTATGAAAAAATTAAGTAACAGAGGTTTAATATAATGACCGATGAAGAACTCCTAATTTATAATGTTCTTAATGATAATTGGAATGAAGCAAATGCCGCACTTCCTAAATTTTATTATGATGATACTATTAAACTTCATGATTTTGGAAGCTATGATGCCATAAAAATCTATACCCTCAATGTAATTGAAACTCCTAAAGGTTTAGGCTACACTTCATATCAAAATGAAATATATGTTACGATTGATATCCGTTCGAAATCTCGTGATAGAATGTTAGCTGACAGAGATGAGATAAAACGTATAATCCGCACAAACAGAAAAACCTTAACAGGTTTTGATATATTTAAAAAAAGCAGCGAAAGAAAAATTGCAAGCTATATTAATTTTCACCAATACATTGTGGAAGTTTCCGCATTAAAATATAGAACATCTATATAACTCTTTTTAATTTATGCCTACTTATAAATGAAATTTATACTTTTAGATATAGTGATATTCACTATTAATAAGTAGTAAGTAAGTAAAGGTATAATTTATGATAGATAATATAACAGTTGGTGAGCCATCATGGTAGGCGGAGAACACACCTATATCCATTTTGGTTACGAGGACATTTTTGCGAGCGGAGCGATTGCAAATAAGATTTTTGGCGAAAACACAACCATACGAAATGTGGATATTAAAAATAACTTCAAACGAATTTTTAGATTAGGCAGTCGAAGTGCTGTTGGATCATTCGCAAATAAATTCGAAGGCGCGTTAAGTTTAGAATTTGATTTAACTAATCCCTGGTTTATGAAGGGTGTTTTAGGAGATATCACAACTTCTGGTGCCGCAGCGCCGTATTATCATACCTTTACTGAAGCAAATAAACCACCGTCAATGACAATTGAAAACGGTGTATCAGGATATGTAAGGAAGTATCTTGGCGCTATTATTGGTGATTGTAAAATTACAACTGCTGTAGGAGATGATCCCGCTAAAGTATCATTAACTCTGATGTACACTAATGAACTTAGAACGTCAAGCAGCGTAACACAATATCAATGTAGCACTAAGGTTTTTCCATTCTCGCAAGGTACATTTGAATATCCTACCGGCACGGCAATTGCTCAAACGGAATCGGTTGAATTAACAATTACGAATAACGCGGCGATAAAACACGCATTAGGTAGTAGATTCGGCTCGCGTTATGATATGCGGCAAAGAACATATGATGTAACAACCACACACGCATTCGATGATCCTGCAACATATCTTGCAAAGACATACGGTAAAGATACCGGACCGAGTAGCGGGCATATTTCTGGTCAAGTTGGAGCATTAATTAAACTTGATAATGGTGAAACCAGTGCAGCATTAAACCAATGGCTCTTTAGATTCGGTCATGCAGTTATTGATAGACATGGATATGGAAGTCAAGCCGTGGAACAAGAATTAATGGAAACAATAGATATCATACCTGAAACTTTAATGGTTCAATGTGTGAATAGTACCGCGACAATGCCCTAAGGAGATTAAAATGACAAGAATTTTAGATATAAGTGAATTTTGGGATGGCGAAGGAAAACCAGAAGTAACAATAAAACGAATTACATTTGGCGCGCAAAATGATATTTTGGATATAGTATCTAATGTGCAGGCAAAAGGAAAGACCATTGAAGTTTCACCAAAATATGGACAACTTCGTACTTTAACAGTACATAAATGTATTGTTACTGCGCCTTTTCCTAACACGATGGAATATCTTCAAAACGAATTACCATCTATATTAGGCGACTATCTTTTTGAGGAGATTGACGCATATAACAATCTTAGAAATGATAAAAAAAAATCATTAGAAGTTGTTGGAAAGGATTAAAATCTGATAAAGAAATTAATCCATATATAAATAAGTTTTGGTTTATGACAATGGGTATACAACCTGAAAGTGTGGATGCGATGAGTACATACGAGATAGAAATATATTCAAAACTTATACCGTTATATACTGAATATCAAAATATAAATATGGAAAACGCCATTAAGAAAGCAATATCGGAAATGCTGGGTTAAATATGTATATAAAAAAAGGATATCATCCTTGGAATAAAGGTTTAACTAAAGAAACTAATGATAAAATACGAAAAGATTCTGAATCTAAAAAGGGGTTAACTTCAGGAAATAAAGATAAAAAACATTCACATTTATGTGGTGAAAATAATCCCGCTAATAGACCGGAAGTTAAAGAAAAAATAAGACAATCAAAATTAAATAAAAAACGACCCGATATGTGTGGAATTAATCATTTCATGTATGGAAAACATCCCACTGAAGAAAGTAAAAATAAAAATCGTATAGCACATATAGGCACAACACATGTGATGTCAGAAGAAGTAAAAGAAAAAATGAGTGGTAAAAATCATTATAATTGGCAAGGTGGTATTTCTTTTGAACCATATTGTATTAAATTTAATAATAAGAAAAGGGAAGAAATACGTAATCAATATGGTAGAAAATGTGTTAATTGTGGTATAGATGAAAAAGATAATATAACTAAAACTGGAAAAATTAGACGATTATCAGTTCATCATGTTGATTCGGATAAAGATCAAGGATGTAATGGAAAATCCTGGAAATTAGTTCCATTATGTATACATTGTCATGGTAAAATACATGGGGAAAATGAATTTTGACAGAAGATATAGGGCATTTCCACGTAAAAATTACCGGGGAAGTTGATGCCGCGTCAATAGAGACCAATTTCGAAAAAACTGCTAAAAAAATGGGGAAATCCCTATCGAAACATCTTTCTATGGCAAGCGAAATGCTATCAGGAAAAACTTTTTCAATGTCACAGATGGTAAGGGGCGGACTGCAAAAAGGTGCTGAAGTAGGCGGTTTTGTGGGTCTTGTGGCGAAAATAGGCCTATTAATTGCGGCCGTGAAAGTCGTATCTGATGCCATAATGAGTTTGGCACCAATTCAAGCAATACTTAAGATGATAACAACGGTATTACAACTTACTTTATATCCACTGGCGCAATTCTTTTTAACTATTTTAAAACCGATAATGGGAATGTTACTGAAATATTTGATATTGCCATTTTATTATAATGTTATGCCAGTATTGACTAAGATGGGCACCGATATCGGTGAGAGTGTAACAATTATAGGCGGGGTTTTAGCGGCCATATCCAATTTTGCCAATCCGATAGCACTATTGTCCGGCATACCTATATTTGAAATGGTTGGCGCGGCCTGGAATTCCTTGATGACACAGTTTGGTGAAGGCTGGAACAACCTTTTCGCGGGTATTAGTTCCGCATTTTCCGGATTTGCTACATATTTAGGTGAAGGATGGAAGGCTGTTTCGACGGTAGTAATTAACGCTTTACAAGGTTTTAAGAACTGGTTGTTCATGTCATGGACGGAAGTTCCAGTACAAATTCGTAAACCGTTAGAAGATTTCATAACTTGGCTGACGAATATCTGGAATGGAATTTCAGCAAAAATTAGCGGACCGCTTAATACTGCAAAAACCTGGTTGTCGGATGTTTGGGGAGGAGTCACTGATGCAATATTAGCACCTCTTCGAAATGCATGGAATTGGATTCAAAACAAAATGAATAGAGGTTCCGTGGATTCACGACCATGGGTAACGTCAAGTTCCGAGGCGGATTCACACCCTTGGATGGCTGAAGGCGGCATCGTCAATCGACCGACAATAGCCATGATAGGCGAACGTGGTCCTGAAGCAGTTATTCCTCTATCGAAAATGAATAAATTTGGTGGGGGAACAACCGTTAATAACGTTTTCAATATCGGTCGCATCGAAAAAGATGTGGATATCGATGATATCGTTAAAAAAATTGAACGAACATTTTACGCACATTCGAAACGTTCAGGTGTAATATGACAATAAATATATATCAGGGCACAGAAACCAGTGGATATGTTTTAAAATATTCTCTTGATCATTCTAATACTTTTGAAATTACACGTAATAATGGTGCAATGCAATTTGCCTTACCTATTGTAGATAATACAACTGAAACATCAGGACGGCTTTTACAAGGAAAGGTAGATACCGTTAGTATAACAGGAGTAACATCGCAAGCTAATTTATCATTTGATATACCTATGACAGCTATTGATACTTGTCTTAATTTAGTAACAAACGCCTATAACACTCAATTTAAAATCGATGTGGTGGATTGGAGTGGTCAAACATCTGGATATACACTTATTGGAACTTTTGATAATGTACGAATTCGACAAGAAGGCGGCGATCCAAGACTATCGTGTGATTTATCATTCTTAGAAGGAACGAACGTGATGTCATGACAGCCTATTCATTATATTATATCGTTGGTAGTACTAATGTTAATATTATTACTTATATTATAGATTTTACTTTAGAGAGAGAACTTGAAAAACTTTTAGATTGTTTAAAATTTACAGTATCCCGACAAATTGATAACTTGTCTGGATTTATAGGTTTTGATCCACATGTAGAAATATTACTTCAATTTAATGGAATTGGAATATTCCGTGGTCGTATAAAAACAAATAATAAAAAGAATTTTTATGAGTGTGAGGCGTATAGTTCTGCGGAAATTTTAAATCGCACAATTGCACAACAAGTTTTTACAGATACAACCCCCGAAGAGATATTTACAAATTTAATAAATAATTATACCGATTTAACACCAATTACACAAGCAAGTGGTACAACAATTAAACGTTTTCTTGCTGATGATTACATTAGTAGTATTTTTTCAAAACTTACAGAGGCTTTAGGATGGTTAATATATACCGATTCTAATAAAAACATTTATTTTGAACCACGAGGCAATGATGTCAGTGGTACAACCATATCAAGAAGTTCTTCTAGTAGCAATGCAATATTCCAAGAGTGGAAAAAAGAACATAATGAAATGTGTAATGATATAAGAGTAACCGGTGATAATATTAATTATAGTACAATAGATATTTTTGCTGGTGATGGTAGTACAACTATATTTACATTAACTGAAGCACCTAATACTATAAAAATATTATTAGATAGTGTAGAACAATCACCTAATGATTATTCAGTTGAAAAAGATATAAAAAAAGTTACATTTAATACCGCACCCGCTCTAAATGTTGTTATTAATGCCGATTATTCATATGCATATCCAATATTTGCTTCACGAGAGTCACTAGTAAGTATTGCTACATATGGTAGATTTACAAAAGGAATTACAAATAAATGGCTTAAAACCCGCCAAGATACTGTGGCATATTGTAATAACTATCTTGAAAAATATAAAGAACCATTAATGTATAATGATATTGTGATGAATGCTTATTATATTACAACATTTATGCAGGGGGAACAAGTTCATATTATTGATGATATCGAATCTATTAATGATTATTTTGTAATTAATAAAATAAAATTAAAATATCTTACCGGAAGAGTTGAGATTAATATTGGTGATTATTTAGTTGAATTTATTGGTATTCAACGGGTATTACAAGGTCGAATTACGGAATTAGAAAAGTCAGAAATGAAATTAGTAATTGCATTAAATTCAAATAGTAATGAAACCTTAGCACCCACGGAAACATTGACTGAGAGTAGTATAAATTCAATTAATTTTAAATTAGTAACAAATCAAGTGCGATGTGATTATGGTAGAGGAACATTGTATGATGCGAGGGCGGACTTATGTCAATCTTAGAACAATTAAAATTTAAAAATAAAATTACAGTAAAATTAAATAATGCGCAAACAGGTCAATGTATAAGTACAACAACAATGCCTAATATCGTTACTAATTCTGGAAAACAATTAACATTAGATGCTTTGGGTGGTATTGCGAGTCGTTATATAAAACATTGTGCTGTGGGACATAGCGGAGGAACGGCAAGTGCAGGTAGTGTTTTATTAGTGTGTGAATTAACTCGAAATGCGCCGGTTTATACCCGTGCAGCAGAAATTGGTACATTTAGCGCATTTTTTAATGCCGCTCAAGCAAATAGCGGTCAGATAAAAGAAATAGCATTTTTCGGTGGCACAAGTTCATTTACAAGTACTAATACCGGAACAATGTTTAATAGAATACTTCTTACAAGTGGTATCACTAAAACAGCTAATTATACTTTAACAATAGATTTAGATATAGGGTTTTAAATATGAATAAAGAAAGGAGTTGATTTACGTGGTGAATTGGACGAGCGGTGAAACTATAACCGCGACATTATTAAATGCTCGTGGATTTCAAACTGGCGATATTAAAATAATAACAATAATTACCCCACCAAGTGGTTGGTTATTATGTGATGGTTCAGCAATTAGCAGAACAACTTATGTAGATTTATTTGGTGTAATTAGTACTAATTATGGTATAGGAGATGGATCAACAACATTTAATGTTCCTGATATACGGGATCGTTTTGTACAAGGTATGGGTGTATCAAATGCAATTGCGACTTCTGGCGGAACAGTATTAAAAACAACTACTGGTGGTCCTGCAACCGGGAACCAACCCAACAATAGTACGGGTAATCCTATTCATAATCTTGAGGGACATACACATAACGTTACCGATATTCGACCGCCATATTTAACATTAAATTATATTATAAAAACTTAATTACTATATTTTTCAATTAAGTTTTTCATTATATTTAAATCGGTTGATTCTTTTCCGTCAATGACGGCATCAATCACTTTTGCTTTTTTTTGAATTAATTCCGCTATCTCAATATCAATTGTATTTTCTCCAGTCATATACATTACATTAACAGCGTTCTTTTGTCCGATGCGATGAAGACGATCTTCCGCTTGATATAATTGAGATGGCGTCCACGGAAACTCAATAAACATAACATCTGATGCGGCCGTAAGTGTAATTCCTATCCCCGCAGCCTGTAAATTGCCGATAAATAGTTTTACATCAGAATTATGTTGGAAGTCGTCCACCGCTTTCTGCCTGTCGTCCATAGACGTTGAGCCAGTAAGTGATACTGCAATATCTTTAAACTCGCTCATAAGTTGATCGATTACAAATTTATGATGCGCGAATACGACTAACTTTTTTCCAGATTCTAAGAAATTAGTAATGTTTTCAATTATCGCTTCCATCTTACCCTTTGCTGACAATTGCTTTAACATTTCAATTCTTACTAAATGTTCTGCATCAGTTGTAATACCCTTATTAATTCTAAGCCATTTAGTAAAGTCATTATGCGCTTTAAAATATTCTTCTTCATTTGACAACAGTACAACAATTGTCTGGCGGCGCTTATCGGGAAGTTCTTGTAATACTTGCGCCTTTGTACGTCTTACCATGGTTGTCTTTAATCTGTCATTCAACTCTTCAGCGTGGCTAACACCATTAAAGTCCCATCCGTAGTCGGTATTTTCTGCGCCACAATATCTGAATGCAAAAGTTGTAAACTTCGGATATGATATTGGGTCGATAATATTTAATTGTGTAAATAGTTCTCTCGGTCTATTTAAAACTGGCGTTCCAGTTAAGAGTATTCTATTGGGGATATCTTTGGCTATCTCTATGGTTGCTTCAGTTCGCTTTGCCTTCTGATTCTTAACGTAATGTGACTCGTCTAATATAATCGCTTTAAACTTCATTGCCGATAATTGTGCTTGATACTTTATCAGTATGTCATAGTTTATGATATATACTGATTTATCACATATTATTTCTTTATTGATGACGGAAACATTATCTCGTACATCTAACCACTTAACGGCTTCATTGCGCCAGTTAAGCTTTAACGAAGCTGGACAAACGATCAGGGCGGGTCTTATTTCTGGGTGTAGTCTAAGATAAGATAGTGCTTGAATAGTCTTGCCCAGACCCATCTCATCGCCGATTAGCGCACGTCCACCCGCATTCTCCACAAACTTTACACCAATGCTCTGGAAAGGTAGTAGCTCAAGATCACCGAATTTTATATTTAGATTAGCATCAGATGACATTCCAGATAGTTTTGCGATAGATGCGGCTTTATCCAATTCAGCTTTAAGTTCAACTGAAAGTTTTGCTTCGGGGAAAACGGATATAACTGCCCGTAATACTGACAATGGACATTCCCACATTTTAATGTCCGCATTCCACTTGCGCTCTGGTAGTTCTTTAATTCTATCTTTATAAGCGAAGGGTGATTTAATTAGTATCTTGCCACCTTTAAGTGACATTTCAAGTTCTTCTTTTTGAATGGGTTTGCCGTTAATTAAATTCATCGCACAGTCTTTAATATACCCATTATCAAATTTATTTGCTATCCAAGTAATATAACCAGGATCAGTATGATAAACATCCTCTAAAGACATGCCCTTATACTTTCCAAATGGCATGGTGACTTCGTCTATACCACTTGATTTTTGTATTATAGTTTTTACTGGTATTATCGTAATTGGTGCTGGCGCATCAATTTCAAATTTTAGTTGATCATAGTCAATATTGAATGATAAAAGTTGCTTTTTATATTTAAGTAAAATTTTATGTATTGCACGCTCTTGATTATAAGTAAAGTAATTCTTACTTAAAACGTCACGCACAAAAAATGAATCGGGAGCAGTATAACCAGAACCGTCTTTTGCTATTGCGCCGTCACAAACAGATAATAAAATATTAGCGGCTTGTTTTATAGTAGTCATCAATATACTATTGTACCTAATAGTATTTATAGTTGACGTTTATGTTGCATCTCGAAATAAATAACCCAAAATAAAACCCGCTATAACCGATAGTAATAAATCTATTAATATCATTAAATATCACCGTAATCCCAAGCATGTGGTGGATGATTTTTATAGAAATGTTGAAATGCTTCTTCACTATCGGCAAAAACTATATATTGAAAATCACCCCATACATCTCCATATATTAGATGTTTTGCTTCAAAATAATTTATCCATTCATAATAATCTTCATTAATATAAGCGGTTATTTTCCAACCATCAGGATGAGTTTTATAATATTGTACATTAGTATCTGAACCCGGTTTTGTAACTTCTTCAACATCTAAAGTTAATGCTCCACCATCAGATGTAAAATCTACGCCAAATTTTTTTGTAATCATTAAAAATCAATCCCGCTTAAGTTGTTTATTTTTAATTTCATTAATAATGTATAATTTTGAAATATCTTTATCGCGCTCATTTTCAAACCATTTAGCAAATGCAAATCCACAACTCTCATGTGATGGTTTATAATCAAAAGTACCTTCTAAATCCTCAATTGATCCACTTAATTCTGAAACCATAAATCCATAATATTTCATAAGATCACATAAATAATTTTTTTAATAATATTTTCAATTAAATTAGTACATTTTTTATAGTAGTCATCAATACTATATTAACCTTAATACTATTTATAGTTAACTATTCCTATATTTATTAGAATCGCATTCTTGACAGAATTTATTTATTTCATTATCATTTGTAAATGGTATCCAAGTTAAAGTGTTATAAGCAGAGCATAAATCACGAATATCTTTATCGGTTTTATTTTCAATTTTTTCTAATTCACGAATTCTATTACATATCCATTTACGGTTTTTACTTTTTTTAATAATATTTTCAATTAAATTAGTGCATTTTTTCATCATTAAAACTCAACCCCTAAATCTCGTAACAATGCTTCAGCACGTAAAATTTCTAATTCAAGACTCTTAATTTCAAAGCCGTCACCATGATTGGCCATAAGTTGCTCATGCTCTTTTACTAATTGCTTATGTAATCTTTTAACGTCTTTAATTATTAGCATATAATAGTATATTACTATACTACTATTTATACTTATCGTAAAAATCTTTTCTCATCAAATTCTTGTTTCTTTCCAATATTTAATCGATTAACCGGACGATAATATCCGACAACGCGTGTATAATTTGTCCCTTTATCACAACAGATATCTTTTCCAAATGATTTACCATGTTCTTCGCAATTAGTAAATGTGGGTGACCAGGTAACATATGGTAATGGATAATCTTTACAAACACGTTTTATATAATTTGCTACCGCTATAGGACTATATTCTAATCCCTCATCGATATGGAATATGGATCCTCCGGTATAATTCTGTTGTAATCGTGCTTGATGTTTTAATGCTGTTTCCGCACAAATATCCATATTCATTGGTATCATACTATTACCACTATAATATGGTGCCTCAGTTGTTCCTTGAGTAAATATATCATCGAATTTTTCACGATCAATCTTAGCAAGTGAATATGAGTTTCCTTCTCCTGGGACAGCCTCAAAATTAAATAATTCACCACTTGATACTTGCATTTCTAATACCGCATCACTCATATATTTTAATACCTCATTACACCAATTTTCATTTTGTAAAATATTTAAGTCACTAAAATTCATTGAACATTCGTTCAATCCATTAAGACCTACAGTTAAAAAATATGTTTTTAATATTTTATCACCCACATAATAATTAGTCATTGGAAATAATCCTAAATCTTTGCCTTCTTTTACATATTGCTTTTTTAATAATAAATAATTCTTTACATCTTTTAATTGTTGATCTAAAAGTCTATAAAATTTTTTCTCATTACCGTTAGATAAATATCCAAGTCTTGACATATTAATAGTAGCAACCGCAAGTGATCCTGTATTATTTCCGAAATTCCAAATACCGCCAGATACTTTTTGTATTTGAGTGGTATCCAACCTGAGCCGACAACAAAGAGAAAGCATATCCTCCTCAGATATATTAGTAGAAATATAATTTGAAAAATATGGTGTGCCCCATTTTGCAGCAAGTTCAAAAATTTTATATTCGACACTTTCAGGATTATTTAAATTTTTCCATTTAAAGTCGGGTGTAATATTATAAGTAGGTAATGGGAATGAAAACGGTGTACCATTAGCACCATCAATCATGGTATCAAGAAACGCTCGATTTATCATATCAATTTCACGTTGATAATCTTTATATTGCATATCTTTATATATTTCATCACCCGCAAACGGTGTTAAAGTTTCAAAATATTTATTTGGTCTTAACCCAAATGTTAAATTAGAAAAGGGAGATTGAAAATTAGGTCGTAAAGGGAATGAAAATGCCCAAATAAGTTTTTGCATTTCTTGTTTTACTTCACCATAACTTAATTGATCTTTTCTAATATATGGTGCAAGTAACACATCGATATGACTCCAAGCCTGGGCACCCTGCCACTCACCCGTCAAAAGGTAAGTCATATTTATAAGATGATCAATTGCAGTGGATAAATGTTGTGCGGGTTTAGCACTCACGCCCGTTGGATTATAAAGACCTTTTTGAAGCAATTCCATTAAAGAATTTCCCGAACAATATCTGCCGTAAATTCCGCCCTCCAAATTATGTAAATGGTAGAATCCATCTTTATGTTTTTTACCATATTTTCCAAATTTCTCAATTGCATCAATTGCTAATGATCTTCCAGCAATACTTGATTGTAAACCGGAAAAACTATAGTTCCAGTTTGCGTTTGCTTTTTCACGCCAGGAACTTTTATTTACATATTCATCTATTTCTCGCATAATTATCCTGCATTAAATGATGCTAATATAACACACGGTTGAGTATATTTTACATCCGCTTCACCAATTTCTTCAACCGTAACGTCTATTGGATTATTAACCCATTGATCCGGTGAGCAATTATTTGGATAAATACATCTTGCTTCATCTTTATTATTAGCAACCACAACCGCTGAATCAAATGTATCATAATTACAATTTTTAATTTGACTTATTATATATATTTTCATTTTATTCACCCATATTTTTGTATAAGTATTAACATTATTAAATTTATTACAAACATTCCCGCATTCGATAAGATGAAATAAATATCACCAATATTTAATGCATGTATTGTTAAAATAAATGTTATAATTAACCATAGTATTGACGACAACCTACTTAAATCTTTCGCTCGCTTGGTTTTTAATATTTTATAAATTGCTGGAAAATTAGCAATATTGGATCCCAATACTGCTGCCGTCACTAACAACTCAAATCCGAACATGTATATCAGGTCTTGGTCTGTGTTCCGGGTATATATCGATTCGCGCAGTACCAATTTTTGCTGGCGGATATGCCTTTTTCTCTGAATATCCTGAACTACCTAAAGATATTGTTTCTAAAAACGTTCCAGAACTGATAAATACCTTTTTCTCTTTAAGTAATGTATTACCTTTTGCAGCAATTGACACTCTATCCATAACTTCAACACCTAAATAGTGCGAATGGCCTACAATATAAACATCGGCGCCGTATGAATTAGCCGTATCCATAAGCTGATTAATTTTACCACCGGCTTTTCTTCCTGCGAACCAACCATGTTGTAAGAAGAATGTTAATGGTGTGGTATGAAATTGTTCACGATCAAATTTAATTCTTAAAAATGTCATATACTCGCCAATAGGCACTTTAAAATCTAATTCAAACTCACGCATTATGTTTAATGAATGATATTTTTTCATTGACTCTTCATGGTTTCCAGGTAACATACAAATTATCCTATCTTTTATCGGTTCTAACATTCGCTTAAATTCTGTAAGTTGCGACATTGGTAAATTATCTAGGTATGGTAAGAATGCGGGATCTATCGCGTTTATATCGAATCGCTTTTGATCTTGCGGAACAATACAGTCACAATAATCCCCCATGCCGATCATGTAACAATTTTTTTTATTTTTTATAAATTCAATTGTATTTTTTAAATATACTTTATTTGTTCCGAGCGCACCTAAATGTATATCACCTACAGGAATTATAACTAGGGGTTCGTTCTTATCTTCCAATGTTATTGTTTTTTCTATTATACTTACCATTTATATATCCTGTTAATTATTTTTTTAGATTTTTCAAATCGCTCGATTTCATTTCCATCAATCACTTCATAATCTATTAAATTACATAACATAAATTGGGTTATGTCATTTTCCATATCAATATCTTCTCTAAAACCATCTTCGATAAATGGTAGTTTTTTACATAGTATTATCACATCATATGTTTCTGCCCATGATCGCACTAATTTTAAAAGATACATTTTAGGTTTAAATGAACGTTCAATATGAATATAATTATCTATAATTGTACGATCAGTTATCATGCTTCTATCAGAAAACATCTCATTTTTAATTTGTCTAAATAAAATATTATATTGTACGGTTTCATCCGTTAAATCTACAGGTAAAAATGATCTTGCAACTTCTTTAATTAAATTAAATTTAAAATGCTCTGATAACTGTTTCGCGAGTGTTGTTTTTCCCGCACAGGCAGTACCTAAAATTCCGCACTTAACCATAGATTATTTCTCCAATTTTAATAAATTTCTTTCTTTTAATTTATTCATAAAATATTCTTCCCAATAATCTCTATTATAATTAGATTTAACATTACATGATATACATAAAGCAATTAAATCTGGATCACAATTAGGTTTATCATAATGTATGTGATGAACATCTAATTTTCTACCATTTTCTAATTCAATTTTACCGCACTCTTGGCATACTCTTCCATCACGATCTCGAATTTTTTCTTTTAATATTTCGTTAAATTTTTCACAATATTTTATTTCTGTTATTCCACCCTTCCATCCCGAAGATTTTTCACCTATATAATTTTGTGATGCATAAATTCCAAAACATTTTTTAGAACAAAATTTAGCATTTCTATAAGATGGAAGAACTTCAAATTTTTTATTACAAATTAAACATATTTTTTTTATTTTTTCTTTCCAAGAAACATTATTTTTACCTAAATGTGATTCTCGATTTTTTTTTTTACATTCTTCAGAACAAGCGATGCCTTTATTCCAAGCTTTTCGTCCTTTACTACTATTAGAAATTTTTAATTTTATTTCTTCAGAACAAGCGATGCCTTTATTCCACGGAATATCACCTACTTTAAATTTCATGATTTTTCCTCAATTAATCTTGAAATTTTTCTGAATTCTATTTCACTTGAAATTCGCTGGAATATAGCACCAACAACCATGATAATAATGCCTAAACTATTACCACTACCAACAATAACCGCACCGTAAAGCATTAACACCGAACTTGTAGCACCGACGGCATGTAACCAATTTTGATATCCTCGACTATTGCACATATTAACACCCAAATGCAGCAGCACATAATATTCGTTTTTTATTTTCTAACGATTTGCTATTGAAATATATTTCTAATTCAAATGGTGTACATGTATTATATTTTATTTTATTTTCAATATAAAGTTCATCAAGTGTCATTCCAAGTTTTTTTATAAATTTATTACTCATTATCATAATTCACCCAATAAACATTTTTGTGGCATCCACCAAACATTAAATGATTTTTTACCAAACTCAAATGTAAAAAAACCACAAGAAAAACATAATGAAATAGAATAATGTGGTTCATCATTATTTAAAATAAATATATTCATTATAAATCTCCAAAGCACGAAGGCGCTTTCGCTTTTAATATCTTTAATATTTCCATACAGACATTTCGTATTTCCCATTGTGCGGCTTTATCAGTTCTAAGGCCAATAATATGTCTCCATATTCTAAAATTTGCAGTAATTACTATTTCTGTTGTGCAGGCATTCGGTAAAACAAATCGCGCATCTTCATTTTTTATTCCAATTTCTTGTAATTTAGTATATGCAACATCGGCATCATGCATTAAACCGTAAAATATTCGTAATGCGTCAGGATGATCATTTATTGCGCTAGGTATAACAAACTCAAATCCACCTTCCTTACAGTATCGCTGCGATTTCTGGGTATATGAAGCAATTCTATGACGTACCAGTTGATGACTGAACGCACGACTTACATCACTTATTTTAAAAGTTGCTGAAGCATGCTCGATAACCGAGGTATGACCCATTTTTATAAGTCTTTTTATAAAAATTGCAGCACTTTCATCTGTAATTCTGTCCTGTGATTGATATGCTGTTCTGCCGGCTAATTCTATCAGTTTTTCGGCATCTGGTGTTATTGCTAATAATTCTATTGTCATATCTATCTCTTATTCTTTTAATAGTATTTATAATTATCTAAGGGAATCGTAAACTCTTTCACCCTTTTTAGGTCCTAATACTTTTTGTAATTCTGGTATTGTTGCGGTGCACAGTTCAACCATATTATTCCACTTTGCGAATAATTTTTTTGCACCACCTCTCCCTACATTCGGTAATGACATAAATAAAGATAGTTTATCATCTTTATCAACACGCTTTATTGGTACTAATACCAGTTTATCATATTCAAATAATTTAAGTACTTTATCAACTAATTCAACATCATCTTTACATTGCATTACGGGAATACCCCACGCCATTATTTGACGTAAAGCGCCTTCTATATGCGGTATTTTATTTTTATTATCTTTCCATAATTCATTGTAAGTTCCAGATATAGCAATAATAGAGGTGTAATCTGGATTGGCTTTCATTTGATAAATTTGATCAAACATCCTACCCTCACAAACGCTGGAACATAAATCATTTATTTCTTTGCGTTCTACATGAATATTTTGATATTTAATATCACCAAAAGCTATTGCTTCGCGTTGTACTTCATATCCTTTTTCACATGCTGCATTCATTAGATATTTTATAAAATCAACATTCCGCTCGCGTGTATCCAAAATTATTGTTTTCATTATTTTTTCACCCATTGCGCAATCGCGCCACAATCATATAAACTATAAACAACTAAATGCCTAAAATACGGGGAATCTACATATTTGTCGATATCCGACATTTTTCTCGCCACAACATATGACGCGATTGAAATTGATTCTAACCATTTTAAAATATGTCGATTCTCAAAATGACTTAATTCAATTAAGCATTGTTTACGATCTAACTTACCTCTAAAAATATTATTTATCGCCGCGCCAATCTCATGTGTTTCTGATTCTAAAAATTTTATTTGATGGCGGTATTTTTTAACAATCGCTTTAATAACTTTATTATTTTTATCATCGGTAAGATATATTATTATTCGCGATTTATCTAAATCATTTTCAAGTAAGTACTTTTTGAATTTAGGTTCTAACTTGTCATATAAAAACCTATAGGTAATATCGACATTGAAAAAACTTTTAGTTTTCAATGACGTAATTGAATTTATAAAATTATCCGAATCAACACAAATTCTCATTATAAAAACCTTACTTGATTAACCATTAATCGCTCTTTATATATTTTTTCGCAATCTGGATTAATTTCAAATCCAATACAATTACGATTAGTATTCATACATGCTCTTAATGTTGTACCCGAACCAAGAAACGGATCACAAATTAAATCGTTTTCATTTGAATATTTTTTTAAAATCCATTCAAATAATTTTAATGGTTTTTGAGTTGGATATAATTTTTCTTCTTTATGTGACATATCTTCTTGAAGCATTCCATGCCAACGATGTTTAAAATATCGAATAGAAGTTTTAAATGAGCCCCAAGCTAAATCACAATCTGAAAAATTACTATCACCATTATCTTTATGCCATACTATCCAACATGATGTAGGATATAAATAATCAGTATAATAATTACCACCAAATATAATTTGATTTTTTGATACACGCAACATTTCATCAAAATATTTTTTCTCTAATCGATTTTGATCCCAATTAAAATCTTTATGTTGTGTTATTTTCGCTTTACCCCTTAAGGATACACTTTTTGCTGAAACTTTAATTCCATATGGTGGATCAGTTAAAATTAAATCTATAGATTTACTTGGTAATTCCTTAAGTAAATCATAAGCATCACCAATTTTATATTTTTGTTCACTCATATTATCTTACCATAATTATTTTTCACACATCATTGTTGAATTACCATTTAATGAGAGTAATAATATCTTTCTTAATTTATTTGTTTTTTCCATTTTATCTTTATTTTCCTTTTCTTTTAATAATCTATTTTGATTTATTTGATTGTCATAATTTTCAATACTTTGAGGACTATGATTAAATCTTACATATCCATTTAAATGATTAATACCCTTACGAATATTTAAATATTTCGTTATTATAATATTTCCACCATGACAATCTATACTTGATTGCATGATTAAATATCCGTTCATATCAAATAATGCTACAGGATAACTTTCCGGTTTTGGAAACCATGTCCCGTCAACATTATAGTGCGCACATGATAAATTAAGATTAAATTCTTTATTTAAATTATATGCTGTCTTTTTATCTGTTACTTTAATCTCCATTTCATAAGAGAATCTTCCTAATTTTTTCATACTTCTTGTAGTCATATTGTATCACCAATATACTGTACGCACTCATACTATTTATAGTTATGCATTATATACAATCTTAACATATATTTATTATCTCATTAATTTGCCGGCATTAACAACATCTATTGACATTTTTGTTATAACACCTTTAATTGACCTTCCTTGTGGTTTTATCCAATATCGTTCATTAGTTCCGGGCATTATTTCATTACGAGCTAAAGCAATTGCGTTATCTGTAATTTTTATATTATGTTCTTTAATATCAGTTCGTCTTGGAATTTTTATATTATTTTTATCTGCGAATTCACGTAAACTCTCCTCCGAAACTCGTAAATCAATTGCAGCATCTTCCCATGTCCATGTTTGATGTTCTTTTAGGAATGTTTCAAGTTTTGATTTGACCACATTATTCATTAATGGTATATTATTCGTCAAAGCATAGTTTTCTATCCAAGGAACTGTTTTTCGAAGTATTCGTGCAATATCAATCTCATTCAGATAATTTCCACTAAACATTAGTTCTGCAAATTTTGCACGAAAAATATTATCATATGTATCTATCCCACATCTACGTCTATTTTCACTTGCCGTTGATGTAGTTCGATAGTGAAGAACTTCACAAAGTTGTGTATCTGTAAGCGGTGCCTGATGTTGATATGGTCGATCACCTTTTAATCCTAATGCGAGTTTTATAAAATCTTTGGATCGTTCAAATGAATCATCAACATCATTATATATATCGTCTATTGTATTAAGTGGCTGTGGTAATATTATACATCCTAACCTATTTAGTTTATCTAACACACTTTTTAGTTGAGATGGTAATATTTCCATTTCATTTAAAATATCTTTATAGGATTTACCATTTTTAATGGCATTTAAAATTTCTGTTTCATTTATCATATTTATCACAATACTATATAGTTATGCCTCATATCCTTTTCTGAGATTAAATATGTTTGTATCAATTCGATCAGTATATTTGGCAGATATTTCGTGCCGCATGGTTTCAATTATCGGTTCAATATCTTCACCAATTGTTTTTATAAATATTCCAAGCATTTCCATGTTATTTACGTTATCATGATAGATAACTGTTTTAGCTTTCGATCCCCACATATCAACGGCTTCTTTAGAAAATGCAAGTAAGTAATCTGCACGTTTTATAACCGGATTTGTTATTGGTTTATCATCAATAACTATCGATGATTGACTCGCTCCACCCCTGGTCTCGGGACCGTAACTTTTAATAAGAGTTACGAATGTTCCTTTATGTATTGCCTTCTTTGCTAATAACATAGATATAAATTGAATCCCCTGTCCACCCTTTCCTGATATTATAACTTTCATCATATTTGTACCTCTTTATGACATGAACACTCATTTTCTTTTAATTTTTCTTCATAAAGTTTTAATGAATATTCATATGATTTTTTAGCATCGCCCCAGAATATCGGACAGGGACTTATAACTTCTATTAAACTAAATCCATCATACTCTAATGCTTTCCTTAGTTGTTCTTTGAATAAATCAATTCCGGTTTTGCTTGCGGAATTCGTTAAATAATATTTAGTCTTAGGGTTTTGTTTCATTAAAAGTTTTACATTAATTGGTATCCCATTATTTAGTTCGTTTCTTCCCATTGGAGTGGTTTTTGTTTTTATACCAACAGGAGTACATGCTGACATTTGTGCGCCGGTCATACCGAATTGCTGATTGTTAATTAATACACATATTAATTTAGGATTTCTAAGTATCGTGTGTATAAGTTCACCAATACCGATTGTGCAGCAATCTCCATCACCTTGATATGTAACTAAGGTAGTATCTGGTAAAACGCGCCTCAAGCCCGTAGCAACGCTCAGAGCCCTACCATGAGCAGCACTAACTGCATCAATTTCTTCAAAAATATCTGGTAATGCCACTGAGCAACCAACTCCGCAAATTAATATTCCTTTTCGTTCTATAAGTTGTCTTTCAACTTCTTTAGAAATATTTATATGTCCACATCCAGGACAATATCTGTGTTTCAACATTATAACCTCGCTATTATTTCTTCAGAATCAGGAATATAATGGCTGAAAACCAGGCTCTTTATTTTAGCATTTGGAAAATTATATTTCATAATATCAAATAAATTTGTGCCGCCAATTTCCACAACGGTTAAATCTTTTACCAGTTCTTTATCTTTAAATTCAAACGGATTTAATAATAAAGGAACAATATATCCCATATCAGTTTTTTCTGCAACTTCTTGAATGACTCTTCCGGTTGTACCAATAGCAACAATATATTTCCCATTATCAGTATGTTTTACTTTCATTGTTTCTGGCATGAATATTTTACAAGTTGTAAACATATTCTTTTCTCGTTCTAAAACAAAATCAATTTGTTCCGCTTGCTCATTGTCATAGGTCTTGTAACTCTGAATTATCTTTCTTTCGTTAGTTCTTCGTGATGTAATAACCTTTCTATCACATTGACCAACAGCCCAATCTTTATTTATCTTAAATTCACTTTTATGAATTTCAACAGATTCATACATTTGTCCGAGCACCGCGTCAACCATCACAATAATCGGTAAACGTAATGTATCTGCTATATCGAAGGCATACATCATCGCGTCCGCAATTTCCTGGACACTTGACGGTGTAATAATTGGTACTCGTGATTGACCATGACCTACCCCCCAAACTATATTTATATCTTGATTAGATGGACTAAGTCCACCTAATCCGGGCGAAAACCGCATAACATTGTAAATGACCATTGGCACCTTAGCGCCTACAGCATACGATAATCCTTCGCGCATTAAACTTAATCCACATCCCGAAGTTGCAGTACAACATCTTTTACCCGCCGCACCAGCACCATATAATAAATTTATGCTTTCAAGTTCTGAAAATGCATTTATAAAATGTTTTGGATCCATATGTTCAGCAGCATATTCATAAAATTCCGTACTTGGTGTAATGGGATAAAAACCACCAAATTCTAAACCATTCACGATTGCCGTTTTTATTGCAGCAACATTTCCTTGTAAAAATTCTTTCATATTTATTTTTCCTCGTAAATACACATTAATCCTTTATTTGTTGATCCGGCATAATAGTCACACTTAAAACAGTAATTAATTACACGATATGTTAAAATATATATCGGACATTTTATTAATAATGGTAAACTTTTAATAGATGCCATATATCACACTATGCTTTATTACTATTTATATGTTTGCTTTCCCAACAAAAATCAGAATTACAGATATCGTGCATTCGGCGCCATTTACAGTTGGAAACATTATTATATTTTTTATTTATTATATTTACGACTTGATAGCGCGTACTCTTAGCTATATTAGGTGCTTCGGAATAATCGCCCCAGTTCAATGATCGCATGAATGTGATAATTTTTTCACTTAACTCAGTTAAATTAAAATCACGAATATCTTTTCCGCTCCGGAAGTGATAACTAAGCCACTGACAAAGTAGGAATCTTTCATCATGACTTGGATTGTATAAATGTAATATTCTTACGATGCAAGGATCGGGTATTACATCATCAATTTCTTTGAATTCGCCATTACTTCTATCAATATGATTTTCATTTATATGATCGTCTATATTGATGTTATCTAACTTAATATTGACGCCATCGACCCACACCGCATCAAAATCACGCGGTTGCTTTGCAAGTTCTTTTATTTCATCTAATGTTAATGTAAGCATTTCTTGATATGTTAATGGTATACAATATAAATCAGAACGAATATTTAATGTATTTTCAATACGCCGTAATTGTTTAATATCTCCAAATGTGGATGTATCTGCATTGATTATACTATATTGTTCTATAATATGATCATACAACATTCGCAAATATATTTTTCTATCCATATTACAATGTTCTGAACCAACATATACGTGAAATCCACGACCGGAAAAATTAATCCTGAATTTCACGTTATTGGTTTTAAGCTGTTTAATAAATTGTAAAACTTCGGGATATGTTTTATCACACTCATCGAAGTCGAAAAACACCTGATTAATTATAATATCCGAAAAATCAGGTTTACCATCCTTCAGGTGATCAAAATGGTATACCGTTCTATAGATATTCTTTTTACCGTTAGATTCACTAATTAAAGCGCGATATTTTTTTGAAGTTTTAACTAATGTCCTGGGATATAAAGCTGATACTTGCAACATCATTTTATGATCAATATTATCGCAGGACAACTCTCTTCGATTTCATCTTCATCCATTTCTTTACTTGTTGTGATGAAAAATTCCTCATAAAATCCATCAACATCTATTGCACGTACTTCACTTCTTTTCCTAAGTTCTGCAACTAATTCTGGTGTTGAATATCTTACAATATTTCTTTCCATTGTTTGATGTTTTAACTCTTCTATAATATTACGGCTATGTGCAATAAAATTATCACAGTCATCACAACCACATATCACTTCAACTTGACAATTATCCGACCTATTTTTTCCACACTGTTTCATATTTAAACACCTTTTAATCCATGGCCTGTTAATAATACTATTATCGTTCCGTCTATATTAAGTTTGCGTAATCCGGCATATGCTGCTGCGCCTCCGGGTTCAACAAAGAATCCATTTTTAGCAAGTATTTGTCGCGCCATCATGATCTCATCGTCAGACACCATTAGTATTTTATCTGCATATTTATTTGCGACATAATCTAAACTCGGTTTTGGACAAGCAATTGCACTTGCGATGGTGTTATTAGGATTATCAGATTTTACGCCAATTATTCCAGGCACACCATCTATTATACCCGTAGCATATAAATCTTCAAAGGCTTTATAAATTGAATATAATAATGTGCCGTTGCCCATAGGCACAACAATATAATCTGGTACTGTCCATTCTAATTGTTCACAAATCTCAAAGCCGACAGATTTAGTACCCTCAATACGAATACCATAATCACCAGCAAGATAACTATCTGGATGCACTAAATGATATTGTTCTGCGGCAATCATTGCATCGGTATAATCACCCTTAATGGATATAATTACAGCGCCATACATTTGCATTTGATCGATTTTACTATTATGTATTCCTTCGGGGATAAAAACTATAATTTTCATACCCGCAAGCGCGGCATAGGCTGATAAGGATGCGCCCATATTTCCAGTTGTCGCAACAACAATCTCACTATAACCTAATGCTAAAGTAACTTCAAGTGCCGATGCACGATCTTTAAATGATCCTGTAGGATTTTGAAATTCACACTTAAAGTATAAATCTGAATTTATATTCCTACGTAATTTATTAACACTTAATAATGGAGTTCCACCCTCACCCATAGTTAATACTTTTGGTATGTTATGATATTTTATAGGCATAAAATCGTGATATTTCCAATGCGTTATTGTTTTATCTTGCAATAATTCTCTAAAAATGTGATTATTAGATTCATAACCATACATTAATTCATAAACATTACCGCATTTTGAACAGCGGGGTAATTCGACTTTATCTAAAAAGTCGCCACATTTTTGACAATAGTATTGCATGTTTTCACCTAAATTTTATCATTAAACACAACACGATAATTAACATTACACACTGTCCACCCTGGCTAATCATGAACGGAATATCATTAAGAGTGTATGCATGAACAGCCATTATACTCATAAAAATTATCCACGTACACCAAGTTGTAAATGATAGATCACTTGAACTTTTTGTTTTAATGATTTTTATAATTTGTGGTATATATGATACAGTCATTACCACTGCTGCAACATACGGTAAATAATCTAACATATCGTCACCTTATGTATTTCACATTCGCTGCATATTCCTTCCTGACAAAATGTATTTTTATTATAAATACAAAATTCACCTTTATGATTTTCAGGTTCGAGTTCTGTAGTTTCGGTTTCTACATTGTCATATAATTGTTCAATTAAATCTATGAGAACCGTATCACTAACTTCATACAAATATCTCGGATCAATCACATTAGCAATAAACTGACCTAACCTAAGATCCGGATTTGCTTTCCACATCGCTTCGATCTTCCGAAGAATTACAGGTATTCTATTTGGATTTCTCATTGTTGTCACCTACGCGTGGGATCCAATTAAAACGGTATATCCTTTATACAATCCTTTTTCGATTTTTATTTCATCAACATCGCAACATCCGAAAGTACCGCCTTCCAAGAATGGAAAATATTCCGTCGTATAATTCGGTGGGATTAATGCTAAATAATCTTCATCCCCACCATTAACACTCATGCTTTGAAATTCTTTCGGGGCGTCATAAAATTCCCATATTTTGATTGGTTCTATTTCTATCATGTTTTATCACCTATTATCTATGAACCTATTAGTATTTATAGTTATGCTAACAATATTCTGGCGTCTAAAGCTTTTACACCACGTTCATGCACGACAAGTGGATTTATATCCAACTCCTTTATGTCATGACTATCGGCAAGTAGTGATACCTTTATAATGGTATCACTGATAGCATCAATATCATACTGTTTACCACGCGCACCGTTAAGTATTTTATATATTTTAGTTTCGGTAATCATTTCTTGTGCATCTTCTTTAGTGATAGGTAAAACTCTCATTGAGATATCTTTAAATACTTCAGCATAAATTCCACCCATTCCAAAAACAATAACCTTTCCGAATTGTGGATCCTCTTTTATACCAATGATACATTCAATACCTGGTTCACACATTTCTTGAATATATATTCCGTCTATTTTTGCATTAGGAAACTTAGCAGATATAATAGATATCATTTGATGATATTCCTTTTTAAAGGTTTGGTCATTAGGTATGTTAATTTTTACGCCGCCCACATCGCTTTTATGCACGATATCATTTGATAAAATCTTATAAACAAGTTTATCAGAACGAATTTGATTTACAATACCAAGCACATCATCAACAGATTTTGCTATTGCCCCATCAGGTATACTGATGCCATATTCTTTTAAAAGTTGTTTTGATTCAAATTCATTGAGTTTCATGATGTTCTCCACAATAAATAAAACAAATATGTCTCAAATGTTAACATTATTGATATAATTAATGCATCCCATCTATTATATATGCTTAAAAATTTATTTAGTTTCATATTTCCACCGCCAATAACCAATGACATTTCGTGCACTATTTGATAACAACTCCATAGATGTTTCAAGTTCTTGTATTCGTGCTTTTAATTGATCAATTTGATCTTGTTGTTCGCTCATACCTTTTTCTCCAATATAATTATTTAACATAAATCAATAACCATAAAGTCCAAATAATATATAGCATTAATATGCTAAATATTAATGCTTCATTATATCCCATATCATTTGTCATATTTTCTTCTCCATGAATTTTTTCTGCTGCAATAAATAATTCAAAGCTCTTATTACTCTTTCAGGTGTAGTATAATTCGGAATATTATTTGCTTCAAGCAGTTTAGCACCAATCTCATATCCCGGTCCACCAAAGAAGCAACAAATTACCGGCTTGTTATACTTTTTAGTGGCATCAATTATTGCATTGGCTGGAGGAATTGAATCTGCCAATTGTGTATGCACATAAACAACTATGAGTGCATCAATGTTAGGATCACTTAACATACCATCCACACAAGCATAATATGTTTCATATGCGTTATCGGCAGCCGTATCGATGGGGTTGTTTATTGCTGCAAATACTTTAGATATTTTTTTGATTTTATCTTTAGTATTTTGTTCTATATCTGGCACATCAATATTATATTTTTCACAAAGGTCTGTTGCAAGAATCCCCGCGCCGCCACCATTAGCGATAATTCCTACACGATTTCCATTAGGGAGATTTTGTGAAAATATTATAGCGGCATCAAAAAGTTCTTCCATTTGATCTACGCGTATAATCCCAGATTGTTTAAAGGCAACGGAATAAACATCATCAGAACCCGCCATGGATCCAGTATGTGAAAATGCGGCTTTCGAACCCTTTTTCGATCTTCCAGCTTTAAGTATTATAATAGGTTTTTTAATATTTTTAGCAATCTTTATAAATTCTTTGCCACGGGCAATTCCTTCAGCGTAAATAACGATTACTTTAGTCGAATCATCTTTATCAAGATATTCAATAAGGTCAACATCATCTACATTAGTCTTATTTCCGGTGCTGATGATTTTATTTAATCCGACACCATTTCTAACGGCATCCTCAATTAATGCAATACCCATAGTGCCGGATTGACAAATAAACGAAATTCCTCCAGATTTTGGAGTTTGTTGAACAATAGAAGCGTTTATGTTTTTATCAAGATTTAAAAATCCCATGCAATTAAGTCCTAACAAACGCATACTATATTCATTTAAAACGGTTTTAACGGTATTTTCTAATTCGATGTTACCAATCTCTTTAAACCCCGCAGTAATGCCCACAACGCCTTTAATTTGCTTTCTACCGCATTCTATAAGTATAGGTACAAACAGATTTGCAGGAACCACAATAATCGCCATATCAACATTTTCAGAAATATCTAAAACTGATTTATAACATTTTAAACCTTGAATTATTGTTTCTTTATTATTTACGGGATAAATCTTTCCTTTATATCCTCCATGAATAAGATTATAAACTATATTTCCTCCCCATTTTCTAAGGTTATCAGATGCTCCGATAATAGCGATTGATTTTGGTTCAAATATATTTTTAATTGTCATGTTTTGCTCTCATGTAATATAATACTTAATAGTATTTATAGTTTTGCTAAAAAAGAAGATGGTTGATTAATTTTTAAACCAAACAGATATTTTTATATATAAAATTTTAACAACATCTGCGCCCAAAATACCAACAATAAGAGTTACAACCAGATTCCAATCAATTACGATCATTAATTCACCTCCGTTCCAGTTGAATTAATATATTCTGTAAATGCTTTTTGTAGCATAAGTGTAACTGGTCCCGGCTTTCCATCACCGATTTTACGGTCATCAATCTCAATTACCGGTGCAAGTTCTGCGGCAGTTCCCGTCATGAATACTTCATCCGCAGCATACATTTCAAATATACTGAAATTCCGTATTTCAATTTTTGGTGCATCAGCCCAGGTAATTCCCATTTTGTGTGCTAATTCTAATATTGTTTCTCTGGTAATACCCTTTAAACTATTAATATGTGGTGGTGTTATAAGGACATTATCTTTTACCATAAATATATTTTCAGCGCTTCCTTCACAAACATTACCGTTCATGTCTAAAAATATACCCTCTCCGGCTCCACGGTCAGTCGCTTCCATCTTTACAAGCACATTACTCAAGTAATTAAGTGACTTAATATTTGGTGAGAATACCGATATCGGCATGCGACGCATTGACGATGTTATTGAGGTTATACCCTTCGGATCTGCAATAGGATCCATCGGCTTGGTGATTATAAAAATTGTTGGTGTTTTACAATTATTAGGATCAAGACCAAGCGTGCCGTCACCACGAGTAACAACTAAACGTATATAAGCTTTATTTAATTTATTTACACGCAAAGTTTCAAGTACTGCATCAATCATTTGTTCTTTCGTACATCCAATAGTGAGTTTGATCATTTTTGCGGAATCAAACAATCTATTAATATGTTCTGTCAATTTAAATACACGACCATTATACGCTCTTATACCCTCAAAAATACCATCCCCATATAAAATCCCGTGGTTAAAAACCGATATTGACGCCTTACTTTCTGGCACAAATTCGCCATCTATAAATACTTTTAACTCAGACATATTTCACCATTTTTCATCATATCATCAAAAAGTCTTTTTCCAAATCTCTTTGATAATTTTAATTGTTTACCAATTTCACTTTCAGTTATACCAGGACATCTAGCAATCAATTCAATTACGTCAGCTTTTATTTCTTCTAATGTTTTAGCCATGATAATCTCCTATTGTATTTATTGGTTTAAATGGTTATCGATATGGTACATTATATCTTCCGATGGTACAAGTTTATAACTTACTCGCACAATTGGAATGTTGGTTTTTATAACCTTTGACAAATCAATTGGTGTTGCAGATAGTATAACATCTGCGCCAGAATTATTAATGGTATCTTCAAGGTCTTTTATTTGTTGTGGATTATATCCCATTGCGGGTAATACTTTTTCAATGTGTAGATACTTTTCAAAAACATCTTTTATTGTTCCGACCGCCGATTTACGGGGATCTATTATTTTTATCATTTTATTATACCTAACATATACATATCCCGCACCATACGCCATGTTTCCATGACTTATAGTTGGACCGTCTTCCACGATAATTATTTTTTTATCTTTTAATAATTCAGGTTTATCTACTGATATTTCAGAATCCGCATGAATTATAACTGCTTTATTATTTATACTTTTTATATTTTTTTCTACTAATTTAATGTCTTCTTTCGTTGCCGTATTACACTTATTGATGATAACCATATCTGCCATACGTAAATTGACCTGACCTGGATAATGAGTGAGTTCGTTTCCCGCTCGCAATGGATCGACAACTACAATATGATAATCTGGTTTATAGAACGGTAAGTCATTGTTTCCGCCATCCCAAAGTATTATATCCGCCTCTTTTTCAGCTTTATCTAATATCTTCTGGTAATCTATACCAGCATAAATAATAAACCCATTATTCAAATAATGCTCATATTCTTCTCGCTCCTCAATAGTGCATTTATTGTTAGTAAGATCGTCGATTGTTTCATATCTCTGACACATTTGGACGTTCAAATCCCCATATGGCATTGGATGGCGAATTATAATAACTCTTAATCCTTGCTCTCTTAATTTCTCAGCAATATATTTTGTCGTCGGACTTTTGCCACACCCAGTTCTAACAGCACAAATTGATATTACAGGTTTTGTTGATTTTAACATTGTGGTATTTGGTCCCATTAATCTAAAGTCTGCACCCAGGGATAAAACAAGAGATGCTTTATCCATCACGGTTTGATGTGCTAAATCGCTATAAGCAAGGATAACTTGATCTGGACGATATTTTTTAATTAGATGTTCCAAATCACTTTCAGGATATATTGGAATATTTCTATAATTACGATTCGGAATACCTATTATTTGATCCGCCACGGTAAACGCTACAATATCATAATCTTGATTACCTCTAAAAAACGTATTGTAGTTATGGAATTCACGACCAGCAGCGCCCATTATTATTACTTTTGTTTTTGACATAATAATTTTACTATATGTTTTATAAGTATAAATAGTTATTGTTTATTTATTACATATTATAAATGAAATTCATACTATTGATGATATGTTTAATTTGTGGTTTAGAATTTAAAAGTTATCATAATATTCAAAAATGCTGTTCTAAAGAATGTTCTAAAATTAATCATAAAGAAAAACGTAAAGAATATCGTGAAGAAAATAAAGAAGAAATTAAAAAATATCAAAAAGAATATAATCAAGATAATAAAGAATATTATCAAGAATATTATCAAGATAATAAAGAAGAACTTAATAAACGATGTAAAGAATATTATCAAGATAATAAAGAAGAGAGTAAAGAATATTATCAAGATAATAAAGAAAAAATTAAAGGATATCAAAAAGAATATTTAAAAACGCCTAAAGGCAAAAAATCACATCAAAAAGCACAATCTAAACGTAAAAGGAATTTGGGTTTTAATCCTTTAAATGAATGGTTTGAAGGTTCAGAAGGACACCATCTCGACGAAATTAATATAATCTATATTCCAACAAAATTACACAGAAGTATTGCACATAGTGTAATTAAAAATATAAATATGAATGAGATAAATATAAAATCTTGGGCTTTTCTTGAATCTCAATCATATTAGTTTATTGCAACTCGGTAAATAGGAACACCAATTACACGCAAAGCCGGGCTTTTTAGGGAATTCCATTGTTTCAAATTTATTGGCTCTAAAATCAGCAATTTTCTGAAGCATCAGATTATAAGACCTTGTCTTTATATCTTCACAAAATATCTCCCCAGTCTTATATCCATAAGCGCCGATATATTTTACCGGCTTATCTAATATACCACTATCATTCACGATCTTGGCGTAATATGCAAGTTCAAATCTTAAGTTAGAAGGATTCGATACGCCAGACTTATAATCCAAAACCATGTATTCACCAGTATTACAATCATAATGAACAGCATCTACGACACCTACCTCATCTTTATTAATAAACTTTCGCTCTCTTATAACAGGTATAAAGGTGGTTTTGTCAGTAGTATTATTCCATCGACTCGCTTGAAAATTACAGAATAGATTGAAAATTTCACGGTATTGGGGTAGTATTTCCATTGAATTTTTGAAGTATTCTAAGGGTTGATCACCAATTTCATCGATTTTGATAACATTATAGAATTTATTAAATATATCGTGAACATCTAATCCAATTCTCGTTACTGCTGCGGGCGGTATGTCAGGTTTCTTATGCTCTAAATATTGCCATTTAAAACATAATGGACAATTTTCTAAAGTTTTTATTTTTGATTTTGAAATGTTCACAATAATTTCTCCAATTCTTCAAAACTACTAGATTTATCATCTAGATATGCGTCACTACCGCCTTTGAACATAAACAGACCATGATATGGTACATTATTACGTATTAACCACGCAACAGTTTCAGGTGCGGCATCCCACGTTCGTGCAGTATGAATAATAATTATAAAACCTTTTCGATATAATTTATTTATTATACGAATATGATCTACATTTGGTGTTGGCTCTACTATCCATCCATTCTCTCCATTAGTTAAGGTTCCGTCAAAATCTACATTAATAAGATATCGATTTTTATGATCAAAATATGCATCTGGTTTAAAATTCATAGTAATTCATATTGTTTTAATAGTATTTATAAGTTGTTATCCAAAAGTTAATTGTTTTTTATCCTCAATTTTAAGCCGTTCATATATTTTATCAATAATTCCCTGATAATAATCCCAGTCAATCTCCCCATACACTTTTCCGGGCATAACTAATTCATAACCCTTATTAGTTTTTAGGTAAGCTAATTGATCATCATCTTTAAGTTTAATATCTGGCATTTCGCGCTTAACTGCTTGTATTAATTGCATAGAAAGTGATCCGTCAGATTTGTAAGACGCTTCATCCTTAACTTTAATGTTCTGGATCAGATTTTCAATGGGGAACGATCTAACATCGACAGTCCGATTAGATATGTTGTTAAATAAATCATTTACAACTTGATCTAGAACTTTATCAAAGAAAACAGGCATGTGGGAACCCTTAAAACTAGCACCGTGTATGGAAATTTTATCACCATCTTTTAATATATAATTCTTACCCTTAGTTTCCCGGAAGAACGCCATATCATATTTATCTTTTTCCATGTGTAAATGATTATTTAGATAAAAAACCTCTATAGTTTTTTTATCTAAATAATCATTTAATTTCTGAATATCCACATCTGAATCACAATAAATTCCATCTGTATCGCAACTGATAATTTTCATAATATCTCCATTCTTTTACTATTGTGACAATACATGCACAGTGGTGCTAACTTCCATTGCTTACCATCACATCCTTGTTCTTTGTCACTATCAATATGATGTACTGATAATTTCCATTGTTTTCCGGTTTTAGTTATATTGTCTTTTTCATCTCTACCACAAATTACACACTTTCTTCCATATTGATTGCGAATCTCTTCCCTCTTTTTCTCATTAAATTTTTCACAATAAGGTTCAAATGAAATTCCACCTTGCCAATTTGGATGCGTTTTTCCAATAAAATTTTTCGATTTATATATTCCATAACATTTTCGTGAACAAAATTTTCGATTTTTGTGAGATGGTATATCTTCAAATTCGTTACCACAAACTAAACAAATCTTTTTTATTTTTTCTTTATAACTTGGATTATTTTTTCCAGAAACATTAGCATGATTTATCGATATTTTTCTTTTAATTTCTTGAGAAAGCTTGATACCCCTTTTCAAAGATGGTTTACCACTAATTCTTTGAGATTGCTCATCCTTTACTTTTTGGGTATGGTGTTTTCCTAAAAATCCTTTTGAGGGATTTAATTTTTGAACTATTGATAATTTTCTTTTATGTTCTTCAGATTTTTTATATACACCTTTAGGCATTTTTTATATACTCCATTGCTAAATTTAAATACCATCTTCCTAAGCCTGTGATAGCACAATACGTTCCCAAATCACCATATAGTGCGTATTCTTGTCCGTGATATCCCGTTTGGACGTTACAAACCACTTTGAGTGCATTCTGGCGAACGTGGAGTCCCTCATATTCAGGCGATCCTTTTTCTAAGGTTTTTAGCCGATTCTTGATATCGAACCGTTCATTTAAAACATCTTCCATGAACTGTGATAAAAATCCACGTTTAGACATATCGATTGAAATAATGATATTTTTGTTTGAAGTTTCATCAGGTATACTGAAGATATATTTATCAGGATTAGAAATGTCAAAATTATAAACCCCATTATATAAATCATATCGTATAATCCTGACTGTTTCTGGTGATAGATTAAATGTTTGAACTATTCTCGGATATTGCGATGCATAATCCACTTTATATATGGGATGATTATATAATCCGGGCGCGAACGTATCTACTAACGCGCCGCGCTTATTTTTGATATATTTAGGATGGCGCGCACCATTATATTTATCCGATATAATGTTAAGTTTATGAAATTTTCGACCTGTAATAATATTTGGCAAAAAACTCGCATTAGCGCCAATCATTAAATTTAAAGGTATTTTATTCATTTCAGCCAAAACTACTACATTTTTAAAATAAATGTTAAATAATTTTTCAGTAATTTCAATATCAGATATTAAATAGTCACGTAACTTAGGTGTGTTAACCATATTGCGCATTTCACTATATGGTACTTCCTTTATATCCGGCATTTTTAACCATTTTGCCAGCGTTTTCATCTTGAGGTTCTTAATCCCCGAAAGTGTTTGGTCGTGCTGTGCTTCATGGTAAAGGTCAAATGATACTCGCCCGCCAATAGTTATTGTATTCTTATATTTATGTATCTCTTTATTGTTGCGCGACCATCGACTTAATGGTATCTGATTTATCTTCATGCGTTCCATCATATACGGTATATCAAAACTATCCCCGTTGTAATGTGTAATGATATCTGGATCAGTTTCTTGTAAAAAGTCAAAGAACTTATTCAATATTATTTTATCGTTATCATAGGTTTCAGCCATAAATATTGCTTTACGATCTCCACACCTGGCACCAATTGCAATTATGGCATTTCGTTCAGGTGTAGGAAACATACCGATTGTATCGGTTTCAATATCGAAGTGCATTACTTTAAGTGGTTGCTCATTTGGATATTTTGTAAAGAAATTATGATCATCAATTAAAACTTTATCAGTATAACTAATTTGATGTTCGATACTGTCCTCTTCTTGATGCTCTTTTGCGGTTAGTGTATTCTTAAATGAATACTTGTAAACGGTTGTTGGTTGTAAATTACTAAATAACGTTTTAGTTAATTGCTCGGCAGGATATTTATTAGCGTCTAACTTAAGTGGGTATGTAGAATAAAAGTATGGCTGAAATGGTGCGTCAACATATGATACATGACCATTAAACCAAATTTCTAATTTCTGATCTTGTGTAAACTTATCTACAATTGCTTTTGCTATTAACGGTATGTTCATAATTCGCACAAATTTACTATATTCGACAAACTTCTATCTTCTATTAATTTTTTATAATCTGGATTTAATTCAAATAATATTGCATTTCTATTATTTTTACGACAAAATTCACCAACCGTACCACTTCCTGCGAAAGGATCAAGAACATTACCGTTTTCGGGACATCCCGCAAGAATAGGCCGCCTAATAAGTTCTAAAGGGAAAGTAGCAAAATGGCTCTCAGGGTATGGTTGAGTTACAATACTCCAAACATCACCAGGATTTTTGCCGTTTGTATTGGATGCCACTACTTGAGAAACCTCGTGTTTCCGCTGTGTTCTCGGACTTCCGAAATCTTCATGTAGTTTATTGCCTTCGTATTTTCCATTATAACCCCATTCACGACTTCTGATAATACCCATTGGTCTTTTTTCTTGTGTTTCATGTGGTTCTCGTATCGCATCTAAATTATAGTAATATTTGCCTTGCTTAACAAAGTGATAAACAATCTCATGCGCTTTTGTTAACCTATCTGTCACACTTTCTGGCATATGATTTTTTTTATGCCATATTATTTCATTACGTAAAATCCAACCACATTCTATCATATTCCACGCAAAACGTTGAGGGAGCATACAAAGGCATTTAGTTGGTAAATTTCCTTTATTTTTCTTAAAAGATGATGTTGTAGCGTATGCTTTCGTTTTGTCAACAACATCAGCATAAACGCCGTTTGTATTCCCAACTTTTGAACCTGAATATGTATCTCCTAAGTTTAAGAACAAATTTCCAGTATCTTTTAATTTCATCTTAACATTATCAAAAAAATCAATTAATTTTTTAATATATTCTTCTGGTGTTTTTTCTAATCCCAATTGATCCGGATGATTATAATCCCGTAAATTCCAATATGGTGGACTTGTCATGACACAATCAATAGATTTATCTGGTAATTCTTTAATTAAATCAAAAGAATTACCAATTTTAATAGTTATCATGTCACTTAATATGTGTTATTAGTATTTATAGTTTACTATTATTTAATTTATTATTGTCTATAAATGAAATTTATATAGTTGATGATATGCGAAATTTGTGGTATTGAATTTATTAAAACGGGTAATCGTCAAAAATACTGTTCTAAAGAATGTTATAATAAAAAATTCAATAAAAAATATCAAAAAGAATATTATCAAGATAATAAAGAACAATTTAAAGAACAAGCTAAAGAATATTCTCAAAATCATAAAGAAGAACGTAAAGAATATGATAAAGAATATTCAAAAACACCTAAAGGTAAAGAGATTATTAAAAGAGCGATGGCTAAACGAAAAAGAAATTTAGGATTTAAACCATTAAATGGGTGGTTCGAAAATAGTGAAGGACATCATATTAATAGAAATGACGTAATTTATATACCTAAAAATTATCATTTTAAGGGGCATTCAGTAACTAAAAATATTAATATGGAACCTATTAACACCGTTGCACATTTCTTTTTAGTCATGCAAAATATTGATAGATTTATTCTATAGTATCTTCAACATAAAAATTTTTATTCTTCCATAATCGATATGTTGCCGTTGTAGGAAATAAATTTTTTACTTTATTTATTACTTGTGAAAGTGCCTCTCGTGTATATGGCGATTGTATATTAACAATATCGGCAGATAGAATTTTACTCATCTCAACATGTTCTTTATACAAATCAATTTTAGATGTAGTATAAATCACCTCAAATTTAAGGAAGTGATTCATAGGTATTGACACCATCATTCGCATTTAGTCCACCCTTGGCGCAAGGTAGTATGTTACATTATATGATCCCGGTGCGCAATTTATTGTCATGATCTTATCAGCAATTATTTTTATGGATGCGTCAGTTTTAATATTCTTAAAACATTCTGAAACATTCATGGTATATTTAGCCATTTTACTATCATCAGATTTATCGCCCTCAATAAGATCAGTAATTTTTGTTCCCACAAATGATCCTGAATCTTCACCAATGTGTAGCATTAATTTATTCTTACTTGTAAATAGGAAATAATATTCATTAATCATTGCCTCAGGTCTTAATCTAGCGATAGCATTAAACGACTTATAACTTATTTTATTAATAATAATATCATAGTCGTCATCAGTTAATGGTGGTAGAGTGAACTTTGTGGGTTCAGCAGCACTTAATACAATACTGGCAAAAGTTGTACCATCATTAATTTTTATTCGGCCATCAACCAATTCAACATCAACATCATCCTTGAAGAGGTTAAACGTTTGCATCATACCTTTAACATTTATTATATTAGTTTTCACTGGTAAATTATGTGGATATTCTAAATCAGCGATAAACGTTTTTCCACTATCCATTCCGATAAAATGTCCATTCTCATTTATAGAAAATTCATCAACTAATCCACATGCAGATACTAAACTGCATATTTCTTTAAACTGTCCTACTTTCATTTTATATCACCATGATTGTTGGAAGCACCATTAATGCGGTGCTCACCGGCTCTTTATTTCTTGTCAATTCTAAATTCCATTTCGGATTTACTAACAATGCATGGAAATCTTCCAGAGTGTGCTTCAATAAACTATAACGTTCTTTTTCATCGTTATAATGTAAATGAACCAATTCATGCAGAATTACATATCGCTTTTCATCTTCAGATTTTAGCGCATCAAAATTTTCACTTATTATTACAATAATAAAATTTTTATTGGTTAACAACTTATATTCGCGACTTATAACCTTACAGTAGGCATAAGCTTTTTTCTTTTTGTCTGATCTCATGAATATTACATCTGTAGGGTGAACGGTTAATTCCAAATCATCCTTATGTTTCATGTATAGCTCTAAAGCTATTTCTTTAAACTCTTCAGTTATTTTAAATGACATAGTATCATCTCCATTGTTTTATTAGTACTTATAGTTTACCATGCTTCGAGCATTTTTACTACCAGATTCACGGAACTTTCTAAGTCATTCATATCTAAAACGCTATACGGCGTGTGTATATATCGGGTTGGCACCGAAATTACTCCAGTTGGTATTCCTTCTCGCGTTAATTGTATCGCTGAACCGTCAGTTGTGCCACCATTACCAGCTTCATACTGCACTGGTATGTCATACTCTTTTACAGCATCTCTTACATGATTAAGTATGCTTTCGGGCACGATTATACCTCGCCCATTCCCATCACTCATCATTATGGCGGGTCCTTTTCCCATTTCTATATTGGCCTCTTTCAATGATATGCTTGGATGATCTCCACAAATGGTTACATCCGTTGCAAATGCGAAATCTGGATTAATTTGATATGCTGAAGTTCGCGCGCCTTTAAGTCCAACTTCTTCTTGGACGGTAAACACCGCATAAACATTCGCTTTTACATTTTTCAATCTTTTGATTGTTTCAACAAGCATTACACAACCCGCACGATTATCCAATGCTTTACCGGAAACTTTAGTTCCGTTTAAAGTAAAGAATTTGGCATCGGGAACAATCTGATTACCGATCTCAATGCCCATTTTTTCAACTTCAGATTTTGATCCAGCACCAACATCAATAAACATTTCGTCAGTTTTTATGACCTTATCATATTCAGCCAACTTCATTACGTGTGGCGGTTTTGAACCAATAATACCATAATACTCTTTCTTATCGCGCGTATGTATAACCATTCGTTGATTCAACAGGGTCTGGTCAAACCAACCACCGATCGTATTGAAAAATATATAGCCGTCTGGATCAATATATCTCACCGTCAGACCAATTTCATCCATGTGGGATGCAAGCATAATTGTCGGTCCTATTGCGGTGTGTCGCTTTTGCGCAATAAGGTTGCCCATATTGTCAGTAAAAATTTGATCAACATATGGTATTAATTCGGCACTTATTATATCTCTTATTGCGCTCTCATGCCCGGATATTCCCGGTGCATCGCTTAATTTCTTGAGTAGTTCTATCATTTTAACTCCATGTCCTTTCTAATATTGCTCGTCCGTTCCATTTTACTTTACCTTCAACAGTTTCAGCAATAGTTAAATTATCCATAAATGAATTTAACGATCTTCTGTCCGCAACCATTGTGGCAACTATTTTTACGTGTTTCTTACCCGCTTTAATTTGTGTATGATCCGTGAATTCAATTATTTGATGCATCTTATCCGTTGTTGATTTTTGACAAGAATAAACTAGGTTATCATTAATTTTAGATACTGCTCGCTTATCATTATACTGGCCGGTTTTATCATCACGGCTTCTTGGGGCATAGTGGGTAATAAAATACTTGTCCACATCGATGCTCAAAAGCATATTTAAAACATCATAATAATATTTATTACGATTTTTCCAATAACGCATTGATACTCCACCAGCGGCGTCAATATGTTCTTCCATTCGCATTTGGGATTCACAAATTTCAGATAAGAATATATCTAGTCCGTCAAATCCAATAGCTTTTATGCTGGTATCACCATTATCAATATCTTCTTTTATTGTCTGGATGGTCGCTTTTATTTTTGACATGACCGCAATGTAGTCAAGCTGATGGTTACCATCTTTATCCTGAACATACATATCACGATCTCCCGAAGGATTCAATATTATTATGTTATCGTTATCCCCATGGAACTCCTTTTTATTTACATCACAACCCTGGTCTGCATTTAGCTCAAATATTATAAGTTTCTTACCGTCAATAACATCCTGCTCCGTAAGACAATCTAACACCACACCACTCTTACCGATTTTAGGATGACCGATCATCAAAGCGCAAATGCTTGAATTTTTTGTTTTCTTACTTTTTTCCATCCATGCACGCATATTTTCAGGTGAAAATCTTGCAGATTTTATAGGTGTATGACCTGCAGCAAGTTTTTCAACTATTGCAACTTGTCCAGTTTTATACTCTTCTGCCAAACCCTTAAATATAGATTTAGTTTCAGGTGGAGATTTCTCCACCCTAACGTTATCAAAAATTGATGTCATTTTTATTTACTGCTCCCAACCCTCATCTTGCGGTTCTTCGGTTGCTTCCTGTACAGCTTCTCCAACTGAGAATGAATATACGCCGGTCGCAAACATGGTGATCTCTTTTTCTTCGGTTTTCTCTTTAGTTTCTGGATCCCATACGTTTCCTTCACTTAAGGATCCCCACACCTTAACAATGCTTTGCTCCTCAAACTGGGCGCTCATATCAGGATGTATAAGCAACTTCAATGGTGTATCACGAGTATTATCTGTTATACTTGCAGTGATCCATGGATATGGTTTTTCTTCAGACGGCTCTTTTTGCCACTTACTAATAACCTGCCCAAACACGGAAACGGTTGCATAATTATTTTCCTTTGTTTCAAATGCACTCTGCAAATCAGATAGCATTACGTCATCATAGAAATTTTTAATTTCACCACTTAGCGCGTTAATATCCCCCTCAATGGATTCAAATTTTGTGTTTTTGTTATTATAGTTTAACACAAGTGTTTCACCCTGAGTCTTAACTTTACAATAAAACTTTACAAGTTTTCCTTGTGGTATTGTCACGGTTGGGAAATTAACGTGTTCAGTACAATTGAACATCATCTTAAATGGCTGCCATGTTGCACCATCTGTTGATGCAATACCCTCAATTGAAGTAAAATATTGTTCAAGCGGTAACGGTTTTAAGAAATTAAAATTCTTTTTTCCGCTTGGCCATGATTCACGATCATCTGTTGGAACCACATACGCTTTTTGATCTGGTAGATATACGGCACTTTTAGGAATTGCTTCAGTGTTGACTGGTATTGATTTAACCATTCCACCCTTTACAAGTAATCGCTTCATGCCATTTTTAAATTCTTGTACTGCGCCAGATGTAATTGCGGCTTCTGAATTTTCAACATATGCTTTTATTGTTTTTGATCTTCTTTTAGCCATACCATCTTTTGGTTGCGATAAAGTTAACACCACACCAAAGAACTGGGTTAGACCGAGCGCTTTAAAGCGATTGACATGCTGCATGATACCACCAGTAACAAATTTTTCAATTTGTTCCTGTGATACAACATTGATAACAGAATTGTATTTTTTTCTCAAATTCGATTCAACCGATTGCAATTCGGCTATATTTATATTATATTGTTTAGCAATTTCGTTTAGATCCATAGTATCATCTCTATTGTTTTATTAGTATTTATAGTTTTGTTTTTTAGAATTTCATGTAAATATCCCATGCAATTAAACATAATTGCACATAACGCCTCTTCTATTCCATCTCGACTATTAAATCCACGGTGTTCTAACCACCAATCCATAAAATGTCGCCATGCACTTTTCATGTAAGTATCTTTCGGGATACCTTTCTGCCAATTATCTGAATCTCGTAAATTACCATCAGATTGTTTACGGTGCTGGTGCATATATCGAGCATAACGTTCAAGAACTAATGGTGACAAATGTCCTTCATAATCCATTTTTTCTAAATCATCATCCCTGGTGGCTCCCGTCTCAAAAGTTCTCATTTCTTTACTCCAAAAATATTAATTTCTTTAGGTTTTTGCGGTAAACTTATAACATTTCGCATTGGTACCTTTTCAACTTTTAACACTGACATTATATTAGCGATAAGTGCATATAATTGAATATAATCGGTTGGCGCAAAATGAGATTTATATTCCCAGTCTGCAACATATTTTACAATGCGCATTTTTTGATCATCATCAATGGTGGCGTCATCTAACAAGACATGGAAGATAGGAATAATATGCTTTTTGTCAGCAAACTTACAAGATTCGACATATTTACTAGTGCGTATTAATTTTAACAATTCTTTCCAGGAATCATCATCTTGGATCAGCATAATGTCATTTAAAGTAACATTCTTGCTTGTAAATGATATCTGGTATAATTTGTCAATTATTCTTAAATCCCCATGAGATAATTCATGCAATTTAACTAAAGCTTCATCCGTAATTGTCATTTGCTCTTTAGTTAAGATACCTAAAACGCCACGTTTAAATTCATCGAATTCAATTGGTAAGAAATCAAACATTCCACCCAAACATCTTGATTTTATTGGCGCAATGATCTTATGTGGATAGTTACAAATAATAATAACCTTACAATTTTTACTATATTGTTCCATCATTCGTCTTAGCGCGGTTTGAAATTCTGTGGATGTTGAATCAGCTTCATCAAGGATTAGAATTTTGGGTTTGCCAGTAAGACTCGCACTTATCATAAAATTCTTAATTGTAGTTCGAACCACATCAACACCATTTTCATCGGATGCGTTAATTTCTTTATATTCGCAACCAAGTTCTTTAGTTATTGCAAGTGCGACTGTTGTTTTACCAACGCCCGCCGGACCCATAAACAACATATGGGGTAAATCTGATAACATAGATTTTATTGATGTTATAATTGGCTTATTACCAACAATATCATCAAGTTTTATAGGTCGATATTTTTGTGTCCACATTATAAATCACTCTGTAATAATATATAAAGAATTCTATCAATTACGATCTTTAAATTGAACATAAATCACATTTGTTTGAACGATCCAGCTCGCTTATATGCGTCACAATTAAAAACGTTATCGTTTCCACATCCAAACTCCGGATCGCTAATACAAGTGGCGAAGTCGTTTAAACACGAAGAACATAAATTTCGATATTTTATATCATCATTTTTTTTACTATGTCCCGAAGCATGCCTTTGTGTGGCTACACGTTCTCTGTTTTCTTCTTCGATTTTTTCATATAGGGTTTTATATGTCATATTTAATCTCTAACGCTTTAATAGTATTTATATTTTTGTACACCAAAGTTACAAAAACTGTAACTTCAATGCATTTAAATATTCCTTACCTCACCAAACCAAACCTCACCTGCCCGTAAAGTTTTCATCATTTGATGAATGTAATTTTTTCATAAGTTATAATTCTATGACAATTTGCGCAAAGTATAACACATTTTTTTAATTCCGTTTTTAATTCTTCATCTAATTCCGTTTTAGTATTTAATAATTTTGATATGTTATTTTCTTTCGCGCCTTTCGTATGATGAAAATCGTAACAACAGATTGGAAGAGAATTTTCACCGCAAACGACGCATACTTTACCACCAATAAATTCGATGGATTCTTCTTTTAATAGTACGCGCCGATTACGTTGATATTGTGCCATACCTTACCCAACCATACCACACCGAACCTTACCGGACATTACCTTCCCGTAAAGTTGTCATAATTTATGACTTTAATTCCTGGAATGAAGTGACCATGAATCTACCAAATCTTGGTCTATAATCACCAATTCCCTTAGTGTTGCCAGCTTTTTCAAGTATTTCTTTCACGTTATTTATTGAAATATTTTCATCATCAAGTATCTGTATCGTGAATTTCATTTTCCAATTAGTGAATTTTGGGCGCCATGATAAGACTCTTGCTCGCTGAATTACAACTGGTCTTGCGTCAATTTCATAAGGCTTATCCGTGATAAGCGGTATATCTTCGGGCATTATAGCGATGCCGGATGTTATAACATCTTTAAAGCTTTTCTTTTTTTCAAACTTAAAATCTACCGCAGCTTTACGCATACTTTGAAATATATGTTCCCCTAACATACATGGCTTTCCATCATGATCTTTATATAGTTTTTTTTCTGCTATTTCGGTTGGTATATATACTTTTTTACTTGCTTTTGATTTTTCTGTTCCAAATTCTTCTATCGGGAAACGATTACATAATAATGCTGATATTCCCGTTATTTCTACTTGTATTGACTTCATTTTAATTTACCTCGTTTAATGTTTTTTAACTTTTTAATTCGTTATTTATACATTTTTTGGGTATTATCTTATTGTTTTATTACTATAAATAGTTTATGCACATCGATTTTACTCGATGTGCAGCCGTACCTCACCTAACCGCACCGTACCAAACCTTCCCGTAATGTCATAATTTATGACCGTAATTCTTGAATTGGTTTTATTGGTCGTCTAAGCATATCTGGCGATATACCTGCTTTAAGCGCCGATATGATGCCGACAACTTCCCAATAATTTTCCGCAATAATGTAATTTTTAAATCCCATTAATTCTGGGGTTACATTCAAGCAGGTTTCATTTTCTTTTACTGCAATTAGGGGTATATTAAATTTTTGTGCCGCTAATGCGGGTATTCCACCACAACATCCATAAGGTATTACGATCGCTTTCACATCTGAAAGTGTGATTCCATTTTTACTTAGTTGTGGAGATTTATTCAGTCCCTTCAGAATGCAGCCAAGGTAATTCGGGGATGCAATTTCCGGTGCTGCACGTGGATCAACTATCCCGCATTCATTATAATAATTTATTTCAGATTGTGAAAGTATTGGCGCATGTGCGGCGGGAACATGTAAAATTTCGCAAAGAGTGTGACTAATTAATGCTTCGGTTCCGCCGAACGGATTCGCTAATTCTCCACGGAAATATTTATCTAAATCTCGCTCAAGATTATCAATACTAATGCGTGTTGCTACTGCCAGTGCCGTTGCGCCAGCTTTTATTAATTCTTCTCCTGCTTCAATCAGTGTATTTGGATTACTTACTTCACCACAAAAAGCACCCGATTCCATTTGGATTGCGTGACCACCGATCGCCGCATTAGTAATTTTATAACCAATACAATTAATACCCGTAATAACTCGTAGCGATTCAATAACATTTATTACGGTATTTAAAGTTTTTTCACTTTCGAGCGCACCACGATCAATGATAACTCCAATTTTATTTTGAAGAACCTCAGATAGTGCTATTTTATTCTGTAAAAAATTATCAAGAATACTACCCTCAACGTAAAGTACGTTTTCTCTGGCATAATTTAAAAACGAACCATTAACCACATTTGGATGAACAATTACTTTATCGCAAACCTCAGCAAGTACATTTACCGTTGGTGTGGCATCAGCAATAAAACCGCCAATTTCAGCGCGAACGCCCGTAGGAATAATCATTACAACATCGAATTTATTATTTGGTACAAATGGTATTTTATAATCGCGACCCATACGATAACCATCCTCAAGTATTGATGCCGTAACTTCAACAGTATAATCATTAACTTTTGAAATATAATATCTTAATACGGTATGATTCGGCTCATCACCATCTTCATTTATAGTATTGAGTATAAAATTTTCAATGTTTCTATTCTTAGGAATTACAAAGGTTTTAGTATAAATCATATTATCACTCAATACCATATGTCTTTATTTGTATTTATAGTTTACTAACCAACTTCATAATTATTAATCGCATGTTCCAACAAGTATGCGGCTATATGAAGTGATTTTTTTCCACGTAATCCACTGTCAATTAAAGAGTTTATCTCATTTAAGGCAAACTCATAATCCTCTAATGTATAACTCATATTTTTACCTATCTGACAGACTTATAGTTTCTATCTCTTTCGGCTTCACGTTCTTTTATTCGAGAAACTCGACAATTCATACAAATGTCGATTGGTTTATCCATCGGTTCTCCGCAGTCGCGGCATACCGCTTTTACTTTAGTCATTTTATTTCACCTTATAATGGTGTGGTTTTACGCCACACCTCTTAACTTCATTGCTTCCAATACACGCGAGATGGCAATTGTAAATGCCGCTAATCGCATGTTAATCTTTTTATCATCGGATATCTTAACAACATCTGCATACATTTTTGTTATTCTTGCATCTAAAAGTTTATCGACTTCTTCAGCAGACCAATAATGTCCGTATGCATTTTGCACATTTTCGAAGTGGCTAACAATCACTCCGCCTGAATTGGCGAGAAAATCTGGTATTACATGTACGCCATTCTTGTAAAGTATTTTATCCGCTTCCGGTGTAGTTGGACCATTTGCTAGTTCAACAATTATTTTAGCCCTAACACTATGGGCATTATCAACGGTAATCACATTCTCAAGTGCTGAAGGTATAAGAATATCGACGTATAGTTCAAGTAATTCTTCGGGTTCTTTTAAGGTTATCGTATTAGGATATCCAATTACCGATCCGGTTTTATTTTTATAAAATTCAAGTTCATGCGGATCAATATAATGATTCCTTAAACTTACAATTGCGCCCTTACTATCAGAAGCGCCAATTAAAAGCATCCCAAACATATTATGCGCTAATTTCGCCGCATGTGATCCAGCGTTACCAAATCCCTGAACTGCGAATGTTGCACCTTCTAAATTTATTTTAAAATGTTTTGCGGCTTCACGTAATGCATATATTCCACCCATTGCTGTAGCTGCGCCACGACCTTGACTACCACCTAATACTATGGGTTTTCCAGTAACAACACCGGGAACACTTCTTCGCTTGATCATTTCGTATTCATCCATCATCCATGCCATTATTTGTGGTGTGGTATATACATCAGGCGCAGGTACATCTTGACCCGGACCAATTACATCAGCAACAGAGCGAATATATCCGCGACTCAACCGTTCAAGCTCACCGACAGATAATGTCTTAACATCAACAATTACGCCACCTTTTGCACCACCCAGAGGAAGTCCTGCCAATGACGTTTTCCATGTCATAAGTGACGCAAGCGATCGCACCGTATCTATAGTTTCATCGGGGTGGAATCTGATTCCGCCTTTAGAATATCCCAGCGCGGTACTATGCTGCACTCTAAAACCTACAAATCTTTTTATCGATCCATCATCCATTCGTACAGGTATTGTTACTTGTAATTCCTTTACGGGCATCTTGATAGCTGCTTTATCCGAATCATTCAGACTTAAAAATTCCGCGGCTTCATCCAAGTTTTGCATTACTGCTTCAATAAAGCTTGTCATATTTTTCCTTCAATTAAATAGTAATATGTGTTATTAGTATTTAAACTTTATGTTCACAAGGACAGACATCTTGAAAGTCATCAAGTAAATTGTCGCATTTTTTACATCTTGTGTGTGCGGCTAAAAGTCTCTTAATTCGTGCAACGCGATCTTCAACATCTTTTGGATCATTCAGACAAAGACTCATTTTACCTCACACATCTTCCTAAATAGGATCGCGATACATTCATTAATTTCTAACTCAGTTAGATTACCCTTATTATTTATTTGATTTCGCACCATGCGCACGTACTCAGCTTCAGCAATGAAATCCAATTGATTTCGAAGGTATATTGCTTCACGTCTAACTGAAGGCTTTTTAGTACGATGAATATCACTTAAAAATAACTTACGTTCAATTTGATTCATACCGCCCGCGGGAATAAAAATTTCATCGCATTGTAATTTCTCAACTAAGCCGCAATTAGGACAGAATGATGCGCCCCATTCAGTGGTGTTATACTTCGCAACATATACGTCATTGAACTTTTGAAATATAGTGTAATCGTAATAAAACTTAGTAAGGCACTCATCGCAAACAGCCGCGATTTTATATAAATTTGATGATACAATTGAATACTTAATCGCTAACATTTCGCGCTTTTTCTTACGATTGACATTTCGAAATTCTAAATATCTCTCATGATCATAATCGGACTGGTACATCCTGCGACAATCAGGTGAACAACAAAGCTTAGAACTTCTTGCAGCTTCAAAGGTTATCTTACACGCCCAGCACACGCAAATAGCCATTTACTTTTCCTTTGGTGTTTTCTCATTTTTGACCCAGCACCATTTGTAAACCGCTTTTTTTGAATTCATCGCCTGTTGTAAAATCATGCAATCGTACACATCTTCAGGGCATTCTTGGTCACAAAATATACAGGAATCGTCTTTTGGAACTGAAATATTTGCTTTCATTTATAATCATCTCTTATATGTATATTGTTTTATTAGTATATATAGTTTGCGGTTTTTTTACTCGTATTATGAATGGAGCAGATGGGAATCGAACCCACAGCCTCGGCATTGCAAATGCCGCGCTCTTCCGTTAGAGCTACTGCCCCTATACCATACATTATAGTTTTGTATTGTGACGACAGGACCTTAGGGAGTAATATCTTTCTCGGATCGTGCGTAGTACTTTTCAGTCCTGTCGGTAATTGAAGCTGTTACACTTCAATGACTATTATATCTCCACGTCATCTTTCTACTTTTGGTTGCTGATTCTTCTTAGCCTTCCTGTCTCAAGATTAATTTCAAGATTTTTATAATATTCAGACCAAAGTTTTGTCCACATATTTTGTTTCTTTCCGTCAAAATCTTCGTATGCGTCTTGTCTCTCGTGTCTTACAGAAGTTGCTTGAATTTTATATCTGATAACAATTCCCTTAGAATCTGTAGCCTTATAATTACCATATGAATCTTTAGTGTATTTCAGCTTTGCTTTGGTTTCTATAAAATTTATAAATTCTTGTTTATTCATGATTATTGCCTCTAATTATTAGATTGTAAGTTATAGTACTTATAGTTTTGTATCTCGATAGTCGGAATTGCACCAACACTACAAGGTCTACAGCCTTACGTGCTACTATTACACTATATCGAGTTATAGCGATATGAGGATTCGAACCTCAGATTCTGGATAGCTTTAGATATCAGAACTGACCACACGCATGAGTGGTCTTTGTGCGAATTCCTGTCCTATAATATCTTTCAAAGTCCAGAATGATTGACCTCTACACTATATCGCTGCTTTTCTTAATTTATTCGCTTCTGCTTTCTTTATTCTTGTCTCATATGGGAGCATTTGTTTTACTGAATATTTCTGTTCAGGTTTTTCTTTCATGAATTTATGTGATACTACTGTCATATTTATTACCTCTTTTATTTCTCTTTATTTACTTGTTTTAATTTTTTATTTCCATAATTATCTGTCTCTTTGTGACAATTTATACATAATGTTATACCATTTTCTAAAAACCAGAGTTCTGGACAATTATATGCTTGTTCTGTATTTGTAATATTATATTCTCTTAAAATATTTATGTGATGTGCCTCAATATCTCCTTCACTCTTCTTGTGACAATGTTGACAAGTGAAGTTGTCACGATCGAAGATTGCCCTTCTCCATTCTGAATATTTAGAAGAATATCTTATAAGAGCATATATAGATGATTTTCCTCCTTTCCAATTTGGTGATTCTTCATTAAATTTACCAAATTGTGTTGTTTCTACACCACGTTTTCCAAAATTTCCATTCTTTTCTCCAGGACATGCTTTTTTCTGATTAGTTTCTTTAGAATATTTCTTTCCTAAATTTACTTGTCTAAGTTTTTCTTTGTGAGATTCTGATTTTGAGATTCCTTTCATGTTTTCTGCCGATTTTCTAACTCTTTCATCATTTTTTTTAGTTAGACCTTTGTTCCAACCTTTCTGTCCTTTTTTAAATACCATAATTTATCTATGTCTTCATTTATTCTTATTGTCTTTCCTGTTGCGAACTTTGGGATTCCATCTTCGGTGCGACCGATGAACTTGACCGTTAAAAGTTTACCAACACTATCGTGTTGCAACATTTCCTTGCGCGCTTCCATTGTACCAAGTGGCACCACGTTGAATGTAAGGTCATTCAAGTCATTCTTACATAGGAATATTGGGCACTCAGACATCTTACCAGTTCCAACACTCATACCCACGATCTCAAATTCGGCATCGGAAAAATTCTTCCACTTTAACAATGATCTCGATCTCTTGCCGAATTCATAAAGACCGGTATGTAATCGTATAATTGCGCCCTCGTAACCTTCCTGAATGAATTGATCGTGAAGGGCCACAATCTCTTCAACTGAATTTACTGTAAAAGTTTCAACGAATTTAATTGTATCATTAAATTTAAGTGCTTCAAGTTTTGCGCGGCGATCTTTCCATGTACCCTCTCCCGGTGAATCATATACATGATACTCTAACTTTAAAGATTCAATTTGATCGCGCTTAACTAAAGAATTGATCTGTTGCAATGACATCCCGTGAATGTAAAGTTCACCATCTGTCATAACACCTTCCGGTATTATCTTAGCTAATTCTTTTTCTATATGCGGAATTGAATAAGGCTTATTACCACGGCTTCTTAGCTTGCGCACACCATCTTCAAATATTGATAAACATCTAAGCCCGTCATATTTCCGCTGTACGTCAACCGGAAATGACAATTTTGCTTTTTTTCCGTCATTTGCAAGCATAGGTTGAATGCGTACTTCCATGGCGTCATCAATACTTTCTGAATATTTTAATCTCAGTTGCTGCTTAATTTGCGCTTCTGCTTCGAATTCAGCCTGTTGTATTGGATTACGCTCATTCGCCCTTCCAACATTTGTCGCAATGCATTCAAGCCCGCAAGTTGTTTGAAGTTTGCCGCCTACTTGTCCATATTCGGTGTAAATTATATTATCAATGGTATAAATGCGCCATTGATTAATTGCACCCGTTTTTGTTTTCTGAAATAATATTTTAGATTTCATAATAATTTTCCTATGACATACATTACAAGTAACGTTAACACAATATATGATCCCGCGATAATCATTTTGGTTTGGTAATTCATATTTTCACCGTATAATATCATCATTATCCATTGATGTTGAAATACCGAGTTCATGTATAAGTTTAATATAATCTAATTTTTCAGATATTGTACCGTTAATAGGATATTTGATAACATCAACATTCTCACCCACATTTATTATAATATGCGGATGTATGGCTTCAACATATTTATCATCAATCCTATATATGTCTTAATAGTATTTATAGTTATGCTTAAAAGATATAATGGGTGGCAACTGTCGCGTTCAGACGAGAACTTGTCACCCCGATATAACCTAATATAGTCTTCCGTCTTAAGCCGGTGTTCTGTTTGGCTCTATTAGGCGAAGTTATGTTGCGAGATAATGACAGTCCGATAACGGATATGCACTTCTCGCACAAATCTATATACGACGTATGAGTATTTATAGTTTTCGCTCAAACCTCACAGACATACTTTGCAAGGCAATATTCGCAAAATAGTGTTTCATCCACATCCGGTTCTAATCCACATTTTTCTCTTGCTGCGGCACAAAGTTTTTCATATTTACTTGTCATAATTTCAACTCAATATTATTGATACCTCTTTTCGCCTATCTAATATCCTATTCACCTGCATTCTATACAGCATTCTTAATGCGCCAGCTCTATCAACTATTTTACCTTCAAGTATTTGATCTTCGATTTCAGTAAGTATTATTGCAACTTCGGGTCCGGGTTTTATGCCCGACTTAAGTACATCATACCCGGTTATTAATCTCACCTGTGGTGTCAGTCGATGATACAACTCACTCTTAAATTGTTGTATAATATCCACTTTATACATGTCTTCAGCAACCATTATGTCTGCTCGAAGTAAATCCCACAAATCAGAAAATTGCTCATGCTGAATTAAGCGAATCTTTTTTGATCTTCGCATATCATTAAAAATGTGCATCCTCATATGATTAGCGATTAAAAACTTTACTCGACTTCTTACAACATTTGTAAACCCTATGCGTTTTAGTATGTTATCTGCTATTTCGGCACCAACAATATCATGGTTATAAAAATGATTTTCATTTTGTGTTGCTGGTTTTCCGATGTCGTGTAGCAATGTTGCAAGTATTAACTCAAGCGATGCATTCTTTTTTAGTGACGCAAGTGCTGCAATGGTGTGAATGAATACATCTTTTTCGGGATGGTGTTTCACATCTCCCGCAGGTAAACCCTTCAACGCTTCGAATTCAGGTATAAGTTGTTTTAGTAGACTAAATTTATCCAATAACTTAAAGCCCTTAACACGATTAGGACTCATTATTATGTTAATGAATTCATCTCTAATGCGTTCTTTTGCGATATCCGTTTGTGTTTTATCAACTGTAATTTGGGTCGTCATGTCTGATATCATATGAATAATCTATCTCCTTTGCATAAACATATTTATAAATTGATACTTCATGTTGATTTGATGTTTTTACAAATTTTAAATATTCTTCGATTTTGGTCATTAACTCATCTCCGCCAGCACACCATCATTAGCGGTAATCATCCATATTCTATCCTCAATTACAACACGTGACTTTTCAATATCTAATTGCTGCATAAATTTAGTCTGCCAGAATCTCTTCATATTTTTACCATAAGATGCTAAAGATCGATGAGGAGTATATAGTGCATATTTACGGTCAATATAACCCCAGCCGCTTAAATTTTTTATACTTGCAAGAAAGGGGGATCTTGGATTTTTACTGCTCATTATTTATCACGCTCAAACCTAATATATCTTAATAGTATTTAAAGTTATTGCTCTAATTGGCGCATTCGTTCTGATGTGCATCTAATTAAATATAATAGTCGCTTACGATTAGATACATCACTCAACACCCTATGATATTTACTCGTAAAGAAACCACGTATATACACTCCATTAACTTTCATTGCGGCACATTCAATCCACCAATGCGGTTTATACCTAAATAAGATATGCATTGCTTCATGTAAGATGGTATCGGTAATTTGGAAGGAAGAATGAACATCGACATATCGACATACTATAATTCTATGCTCAATACTACACCTACCATAACAATCACCAAGTTTAAATTCCGGAAACAACTTATCCCACATTGTTGGGGTAACTAATTTTATAGGCGGATTGCCTATTTTGCGCATTGCGATTTTAAAAAGTTTCTTCATACGCTTCCAACTAGTCATACTTACCATATGTCGTTTAAGTATATATACTTATCTATATTGTATTTTAGTAATTATTGTTTGCATATTATAAATGAAATTTATAATGGTGATGATATGTTTAATTTGTGGTTTAGAATTCGAAAGTTATAATAATATTCAGAAATACTGTTCTAAAGGATGTTATGAAATAAATCAAAAAGAATATCAAAAAGAATATCAAAAAGACTATCAAAAAGAATATTATCAAAATAATAAAGAAGAAATTAACGAATATGGTAAAGAATACCGACAAGATAATAAAGAAGAGAGTAAAGAATATTATCAAGATAATAAAGAACAAATTAAAAAATACCAACAAGAATATTATCAAGATAATAAAGAAAAAATTAACGAACATCAAAAAGAATATAAACAAACTCCTAAAGGTAAAGAAGTTAGAAAAAGAGCTAATGCTAAACGCGTTCGAAATTTAGGTTTTAATCCTTTAAATGAATGGTTTGAAGGAAGCCATGGACATCATCTCGATGAAATTAACGTAATTTATGTTCCAACAGAATTGCATGAAAGTATTCGGCATTCAGTTACCAAAAATAGAAACATGGATGAAATAAATATAAAAGCTTGGGTTTTTCTTGAATCTCAATCATACTAATTTATTATAAATAGGAACACCTGGTTTTATATTGTAACCCTTATTTAATTTTCGCCGCACTTAAGTCCATTGTTACCATAAATTTTTTAGTCATCGGTATAGGAGTTTTTATAATCATCCCCCATGACACTAAATCATTCATTATCTTATACACTTTCGCACGCTTACTGCTATCAACACCAACGAATACAGCCACAGCCGCCGTAACAATCACAGAGTATTCACAGGCTTTACCCGGCATTTTATCAAGTAAATTCATCACCACGGAGTGATGTTTATCACTCCAGCCGATAGGATTTAATGATGTAATCTGCATTTGCCGCGAGATCCAGTGTATTTGTGGTATCCAGATGGCATGCCAATCCTCAATTGCTTTTTTAATATGAGTTTCTTGAATGGTGATGGTATTACCATTTTCAGCATGGTGTTCAACTACAGCGCGAACTATCGCCATTTTAAATAAATTTTGTTTTATGGTAAATTGTGAGGTGTTATAATACTCCACTACTTCCTGATTAATCTCGCGCGCATTGAAACCTAATGTATCCAGATAATCATCTATCGCAGTACTATCCGGGCAGAAATATTGTAAGTTGCTATATTGAGATAAGGCCTTATTAAGTTCAATCCATTTTATCCAAATTATATTATGCACATCTTCACGTAAAGTTAAAAATCTTGCGCTTCTTCTTGCCGCAAGACGCTCTTCTAATGTTGTAGTAATAAATAAAACAATGAATCGTCGAAAACTTCCTCTCATTAATAAATCTTCACTAATGTTAGCAATTGGCTGCGTAAGCAGCAACATAGTACATACCGGATCATATTTCAATTTATGCTCGTCTGGAACGTTAACTTGTTTCTTCATTATAGTATTATCACCGATCGGATCCAAGGCGGTTCTAATAAATCTAAGACATTCTTCATTATCTTTTCGCGTAAGCATAGCGTGTGCTTCATCAATTACTAAAAAATCAGCGGCAAGCGTACCGTATACTGGTGTATAATCGGGGTCTTCATTCTTCTGTTGTGTCACAATCACTTTACCAACAAATTGTTCTGGATGATATGAAGTCGGCTCCTGGTATTGCCGACCAAGTCCTTCGATAGTTCTGCGAATAAAATACTCATAGTTTTTCTTACCATGTCCAGCTTTAAGTTGTAGAAGGATATTTAACCGCAAATCAATTAGTTTAGAATCCATAGAAAACTTATTCGTTTTAATTTGATTCGCCAAAACCGAGTAGAACATCATCTTGGTTGCCGGATCATAACTTCTGCCTGTTAGCCCAACTAACATACTATATTTATTCACAATTCCGTCGAAAGTGGTTGATGTATCAGCAGCAAAAGCCTTAAGTTCTATGTTGGCGATTTTGACTTCTTCAGCGTATGCAGCATCATAATCTTTTTCATCAAACTCGACATAATCAGGATCGTCCTCCTCATTTTTTTGTATGAGTAATTGTTTATCGATCAAAGTGGTATCGTACATGTCCTCGAATTTAACAATTTTTTTGCTACATTCATCAATCATATTTTTCATTGTATCTTATACTATGATGCTAGTATTTATAGTTTTTGTCTTAAAAATGAAATTCATTATAGTAATGATCTGCGTTATCTGTGGTTTGGAATTTAAAAGTAATCGCCGCTGGCAAAAATGTTGTTCTAAAATAAATAAAAAAGAATATAATAAAGAAAAAATTAAAGAATATTATCAGGATAATAAAGAAGAACTTAAAGAATATCGTCAAGATAATAAAGAGGAAATTAAAGAAAAAAATAAAGAATATTATCAAGATAATAAAGAATATCATAAAGAATATTCACAAACACCTAACGGTAAAGAAGCCATTAAAAAGCGATAGCCAAACGTGAAAGAAATTTAGGATATAATTCATTAAACGAATGGTTTGAAAATTCCGAAGGACATCATATTAATATAATTTATATTCCTAAATCATGGCATTCAGTAACTAAAAATATTAATACTGTTTTCTTTTTAACCATGCAGAATATTTAATGTGTCAACCATCCACCTGTTTTTATTTCTTTTTCAGGTTCTATTCCTCGCTTAACATTTAGTCGGTTCATGTGTCTGAATTGCCTATGAAGATATATTCTTACTTCCTTTATTTCATGTTGGTAATAAAATGGATTTATTTTACTTCTTACAAGGTCTTTTAATCGCTTAGATAATTTTTTTATGCGGGGATTATTCCACCACCGAAATGTTCTAGACATTTTAATACTCCTATTTCACATAATCTGCAATGATATCATTAATAAGGTTTTTACCGGTAGATCGGTATTTGATGACAAATATTTTTGTATCTGGTTCTAAGGCGCTAATTTTGTGCATCATTCCCGCAGGAATACAAATCGATTGTCTATTGGATAAGTTATGTATTCCTTCCGCAATTATTTCTAACATACCGCAAATCACGTATACAATTTGGTCGGTATGTTCATGATGGTGCCAACCCTCGACATCTTCATAATCATCTGTGACCATTATTCTAAGGTCTTTATAATTGTGATATTCTCTTTCACTCATGATACCTCTATAAAATCTCGATTCGTTGTAAATCCCAGGTATTCACCACGTGATGAGAACACTGGTTTATAATTTATTGTAAGCCAGTAAAAATCACTAAACCCATTTTCAATGGTTGATTTATATTCTTTATCATCACCTAAGTCAATGATTTTACCCGTTGATTTTCTGAATATTTTGTTCATAATTCCTCCGAACTAAGTGTCTTCTTAATTTTTCTCGTTTGTTTTTCTAACTGTTGTTCAATGAATGCCGACCAAATTTCATCACACTCTAAATTAGAATTTAATACCTGTCGGCGTTTTAAATCGCGTATGAATTTTTTAGTAATTCTTGGCATAATTAATTGTTTTATTAGTATTTATAGTTTTTCTTTTAAAAAAAGGAGTAAGAACTTCTTACTCGCATTCTAATCATACATTAATATTACACCGACTACAATCATAGGTATTCCTATTATTGCTCCGATCAAAGTTAGGGTAAATAGTACACCCAGTATTATAGATGTGGCTCCGAATATTTTTCCAATCTTAGTCATATTTTTTCACCTCCTTTTAAAGTAATCTGTAAATTATCATTCCTGTTTTCTTTGTAGTCTCTTTTCAGTCTCTTTATAGACATCACAGTCTTTACAATCACGTATTTCAAAACAAATAATGTGTTCGTATATACACATTAAAGTAAAATTATTGTTCATATTTTTGTCCTCAAACATATATGGTCATTAATAGTATTTATAGTTATCGAATGCTGACAATTTACATATATGAGAATTTGAGTATTTAAGTAGTATATAAAGCTATGTATATCCATTAATGGCTATGTATGCATACAACTACTCGAATAATCGCTATCGCCTTCCAGAATACGATCGTTATCGGCCGGCATAGCAAAACCATTAACGGTCGATCTATAGGAACAACCATTAGCGGTCGACGATGTATGCAGAATTTCTTTATAAGCTACACGTATCGGACGATTTTAAGTAAAAATGCACGTTTTTAAGTGCATTTTTTACAAGTAGTACTATATAAAGATATCGAAAGTTTTTATTATATATAATTTAATTAATTTTAATTCCATTGTGTACAATTTTAAGTTTATCCTCCATTGTATATAAAGATATGTATTTCACGAGGAATAAAGTGGTTAGTATGGAGCAACATTTGAGTAATATTCTAAAGGAATTTTGAATACGTACGGGCGACCAATATTGATTATATTAAAACATACTATCCGTTATAACTGTCTAAATCGACCGCCGCATGCGAGTAAACCAACATTCTAATATTCCAGAAAGGAGTATTATTAAATATTAGTTTTTGCTACTACGTTTGAAATGCTTAAAATCACATTTAAAGCATAACTACTAGTTTATATTATTAATGATATAATTTAGGAGGTATTGCTACACCATATGGTTTCTTCTTATTTTTTTTAAAAAAGAAAAAAATTATTATTATTTTTTAAATAACCCCCACTATATGTGTGCATACATGTATGCATACATAATAAAATGCCATAAAGAGTGTTAATAATAATAATATAATAGTATAGTATATATATATTATATATATTATATATTTATTATATGTATGAGTCTCTTCCCTTACCAATTTATCTCTTAAATAATATAAATTGAAAGTAATGTGCAAAAATACCAATCCAAGCATTTTAAACGCTGCTAATCTGTGGGAATGTTTGCTAACGCATACGTAGTACACTACTCACCTGTTACAATTTTGTAACACCTGTGACAAAAATGTTACAGTAAATCGTTGAAAAACGTAGCCTTTGACCGCTGAACATACCAAGTTTAGGAATTGGATTTAAATTTTGGAGACATTATTTAAATATTTTATCATCACAGTTTAAAAGGATATTAATAGTTTACTCAAAGAATCACTGTGTAAAAATCTTAGAAATAACATATCTTTATATAGTATTAAGTTCATATTAACCTATGGTGAAAAAATCATGATAACAAAAATCGAGATGGAATGTTTAATTTGCGGGAATCACGATAAATGCGATCCAACTAAATTAACTATCTGCGATCAATGTGACAACGGATTGATGGTAGAAGTAAAAACTGTCTTTCGTCCAAATTAATTAAGGATCGTGATGCGCCGATAGATAAACAAAACTGTATATAATAACTGTTATATACAGTTTTTCAAAATATCCATCGTCTGCTATCGAATGTAATTATTTACAAAGTGTGAAATTTCATACTTATACGGCTAAAAACATACTGTTGATTATAAGGCGTTTAAGAAGACAATTGAAACGTGGCTTATCTATATAGGGTATGATGCTTTAGAGCCGCCATATCGCAAGGTCATAGCACACTATCAGAATACATCATCGTGATAAAACATATTGAAGGCTGGATGAAGCATGTTCTATTTATATATTTTTAGCGCGATACAATCACCTATTAGGCACGTAAAATCCGTTTTTATACGCTACACTACCTTGTGGAACCCGGGGTGAAATTTTCGGGTTTTATATAAAGTGTGTTGAATAATAATAGGCATAACCTTATATAGTAATATGACATAATGATAGTAAAGTGATAAAATATGAACCTCACCCTAAATATGGATAATGCAGCATTTCAAGAGTGTGAAATGCTTGAAGTTGAATTGGCAATTTGTTTAAAGCAAGTAACCACAAAAATCTTACTTGGAATCGATTCAGGTGTAGTAATAGATTCTAACGGTAAAGTTGTGGGTTCGTGGATGATTTCATGGTAAAAGAATGTATGATGTTAGATAAAACATATTGGTTAAAACAGTGGATGCATATGATGTGTATAAAAACAGTCTGTCGGTATGAAGCGGATATATGCACATGTATTGGTTGTAGATATGAGACCATCATTATTGAATTAGGAGAATAAATTATGGATTTTGAAGAACAAGCGTTGTTATGGTTGAAAAATAACAACGTTACACCTACAACAGAATGGATAAAAAGTTTATGTAAACTTTTAAGAAAGTTTGAAAATGATGCATATAATGATGGACTTCGTTATTAATTATATTTTTCGCCAAGTTTACATACAACAATTACTATTTATACTTATTTTCTGGCATAACTCTTCGAGGTGTATCCGCATTAATTTTAACTAAAATAGCGTTTATTAATCCTTCAATTGCTGCGTGTGTTGCGACATCCAATAATTTATATTTTTTTAGATTTTCGTATAAATCGTCAGGCACGATTATTTTAAGAGTGTGCGTCATGTTATAGGTACACACCGGACATCCTTTCCATTAACATCGCAGCATCTTAAATTGCAAAGTAAACTTACGATATGTTCTTCTTTATGATCGCAATTATTACCAGCTTTACATACTCGCTTAAGTATTGCGGGTCCTTCTTTAGGTACGTTAGTTCGTGCTTTTGGGTGTATCATTTTTTACCTAATCCATTTACAAAAATCCAACATTTGGATTCTTCATCAATGATTATGTCATCAGCGGTGCAAGTTTTATTTAGATTGTTTTTACAATTTAATACCTTACATTTGTCATTATTTTTTCACCTAATCCAACATTTGAAATCTATCAATATTTTGCATTATTAAAAATACTACAGTATTTATAGGTTCCATGTTTTTATTTTTAATTACCGAATGTCCTTTAAAATGCCAATTTTTATTAATATGGTGTCCTTCGGAATTTTCAAAATATTCATTTAATGGATTCCACTCTAAATTTCGTCTTCTTTTAGATTGTGTTTTTCTATTTATTTCTCTACCCTTTGGGGTTTGTAAATACTCTTTTGCTCGTTCTATAATTTTATCTTTATTATTTTCATAATATTCTTTTTTGTGATTTTCATAATATTCTTTAATTTTCTCTTTTTTGTATTTTTTTT